>Ga0194043_1000303_pt1 | contig 26632 bp, 23 predicted proteins | sample JunL4415m_MetaG_FD_161274 | JGI IMG/M metagenome (GOLD analysis project Ga0194043, IMG submission 161274) | Anoxic zone freshwater microbial communities from boreal shield lake in IISD Experimental Lakes Area, Ontario, Canada - Jun2016-L442-15m | ecosystem: Environmental > Aquatic > Freshwater >...
ATTCGGGGCATTAGCAGCCGGAGCAGTTAGCGGGATCAGTAACGATGCCCACAAGGCAGGCCAGTACAGCCCCGTTAATCCAAGTAAATCGTTACCTAATTCAGGGCAAGGGGGCGCCGACCCTTCTTCGACCATCGATGGAGCAACCGGCGCTTCCTCTGCCCCTGATTTAGGAACACCCAGCGGCATCACCTTGACTACCGGGGCCAATCCTGGGAACAGTTCAAGGACTAGCAACTCTGCGGGTAAGCCCATAGTCAAGGGTTCATCTGCTTCATCCTCTGGAGGAGCAGGTACGGTCAATCCCCCGTCAGGTTCGGGGGACACCGCTACTACATCAACCTCCTTCGATGACCACGGTGGCGGTCCTGGCGGAGGCCATGGTGCGGACGACCCTCTAATTGACGACTAAGAGAACCTAGGAGCCTGATGCAGCTAGCAAATACTCCTAAGGAATCAAGAATGCCGAGCTCTCCCGCTAGCCCAAGATTTAATCCTGGGCTCCTTAAGCGAGAGTGGAGGGCAATGGGGACCGATGTTGAGGTAATCCTCAATGGCGGCGATGAGGGGCTCTTAGACCTCGCACAGGCACGCATAGAGGATCTTGAGTCCCGTTGGAGCCGATTCCGCGCTAGTAGCGAATTGGAGTCCCTTAACCGCCTTCCAGACCGCAGAGTCATCCTCTCGCGTGAATCTTACGAGATAATCGAACTCGCAGTCGCTGCCTCGCTCTCCACTAAGGGTGCATTCGACCCCACTGTCTATGACGCGATACGCAGTGCCGGATACCTCTCAGACTTTGAGGGCGGCCTCGATACCCCCGCCGCCTCCGATGGGAACGGCTCAGATCCAGCAACACTGGCCGGACACGAATCAGCAGCGAAGCCTGCGCCTGGATGCCGCTCCATAATCCTCGACCCCATAGTCCGCAGTGTGATGCTCCCTGAGGGCGTTCACATCGATCTCGGGGGCATCGGCAAGGGTCGAGCCGCAGACTTAGTAGCGATTGAGCTTATGAGGGCAGGCGCTAGAGGCGTATGCGTCTCTCTTGGCGGAGATCTTCGCGTTATTGGTGAGGCTCCACCGATCGATAGCAGCGCACTCCCCGCAGACGCTGATGAGTCGCCAGAGAATGCTGCAGCAATTAGTAGTTGGACTATCGGCGTGCAGGACTCCCCAGGATTAGTCATCGCTCTTGCATCAGGTGGCGTAGCAACGAGTGCTCGCACTCGACGATTCTGGAGTAGCGGCGGAGAGACGCGCCACCATTTGATTGATCCGCGTACCGGCCAACCCTCGCAAGGATCAGGGCGCAGCGTCACTGTGATCGCCAAGGATGCCACTAGTGCTGAGGTATTAGCGAAGGCTCTTTATTTCCTTGACCCTAAAGAGGGTGCCGAGGTCTTGAATGCCCACAGCGCTACCGGCGTGATCATCGACGACGATGGTCAGGCCCATCCGCTAAGTGGCTTCGAGCGTTTCCTCGCTTGATAATTCTCGACTCAGCCCTGTAAGGACTGCAGCAAGGTCTGGAGTCAATGGCTCCTGTATCTCAATGCGCTCACCGGTGACTGGATGGACAAACGCTAGAGCCGCTGCGTGCAGGAATGGGCGATCCATAACAAGGGATGATCTACGCCCCCCGTATGCTCCGTCGCCCACTACCGGGTGTCCGATGGCAGCAAGATGAACGCGGATCTGATGGGTACGTCCAGTCTCTAGCGTGCACTCAAGAAGAGTTACGCCCTTCTCGGGGAAAGACTCCATTACCTCGTAGTGAGTACGAGCGGCACGCCCTCCCTCCCTAACTGCCATGCGGGTCGGTATTCGCACAGACCTGCCAATCGGGGCGTCGATTACGCCGCGAGGAGCATCCGGCACACCCCACACAAGAGCGATGTAGCGCCGCTCAACCTCATGGTTAGAGAGCTGCTCCACAAGTCCGTCGTATGCCCGCTGAGTCCTTGCAACCAGCATCAGCCCACTCGTATCCCGGTCAAGGCGATGCACGATCCCCGGGCGGGTCGGCTCGCCGACATCTGCCAACTCAGGATGGTGAAAAAGAAGTGCATTCGCGAGAGTTCCATCGGGATTCCCGGCTCCAGGGTGCACGACGAGCCCAGCAGACTTGGCAATGACAATTACGTCCTCGTCAGACCAGCGCTCAACAATCGGTATGTTCTGAGCGGCCGGGAGACCAACGGGCTCGGGCTCGGCAAGAAGCTCGACGACCTCACCCTCCTCGAGGCGACGGCTCTTGATCACCTTCTTGCCATCAACAAGAACAGTCTTACGCTTAATGAGCTCTTGAACATCGACACGGGTCCAGCCCGTCAGAAGCGCGACTGCTCTATCAACGCGCTCTCCGGCGAGGGTTGCGGGGACTTCATATGACTCGCTCATGTGCTCTTCTCCGTCTCTGCGGCTTTCATTGGTCTGTCGCGAATCACTGCGATTACAACCAATACTGCACCAATTGTTATTGCACTATCTGCGACATTGAAAAGGGGCCAGGGCCCAACTTTGACAAAGTCAATAACACCACCTCTTAGGAACCCTGGAGCCCGAGTCAAGCGGTCTACAAGGTTTCCGAGCGCACCGCCGAGAAAGAGCGATAGCCCCACCACAAGAACCTTGTCTGACGCTCTAGCAACGGTTCGCGCAAGTACCACAGTGGCTCCGATCGCAAGAACCGCAAGAACAGGGGTAGCGGATCTAACGAGGCTAAACGCTGCTCCAGTATTGCGGGCGAGTACAAAACCAACTGAGTAGTGAAGTAAATATGCGGGGCCATCCGAGAGGGCAGCTACCGCCCAAAGCTTTGTCCCTGCATCAAGGATTACTACCCCGGCGACAATGCATGCCGCTATTAGGCGAGTTCCACTCTGGCGGACCGGCGAGGTCACTTGATCAACGATGCCTCTCCACCCTGTTTCGACAGAATACGCAGGCCTCTGCGAACGGCATAGCGTCAAGGCGCTCGAACGGTATGCGAACCCCACTCGGTACGCATACGCCGTAGGTTCCTGCATCCATCCTTGCGAGAGCCCGATCAATCTCCTCGACGGTCTCACGTGCTTTGGCCGAGATCAGAAGGTCGCGCTCACGCTCGATTGCGATCGTGTCCCCCTCGCCGGACTCCTCATCAAACTGCGTGTCACCGAGTTCGCGCTCCATCATTAGAGCGTCGGCCTCTGCTTGTAGCTCGTCTGCCTGATGGACAAGCAGCGCACGCTCTTCAATCAGTTTTACCTTCAGGGACTCGAACTGCTTCGGCGTCAGAGGGCGTTTGGCCTTGTCGCCTAGTTGGGTCTTTACATCCGAGATCAACACGTTTGAGTACTCGCACCTGGGCGGGGGTGGAGGAAGTTTGGGCGCGGGTGGGGCTTTAGGCTCCGCCTTTACTACGGGCTTATTCAAGGTCGTCTTCTTAACCGGAGCGGCCTTCTTCACTAAGGGCTTCTTCGCCACGACCTTTTTAGCCGGAGCGGCCTTCTTGGCGGGCGCAGCCTTCTTCACTACCTTCTTGGCGGGCGCAGCCTTCTTCACGACCTTCTTAACCGGAGCAGCCTTCTTGGCGGGCACAGCCTTCTTCACGACCTTCTTGGCGACGGTCTTATTCGAGGTCGTCTTATTTGCGACGGGCTTATTCAAGGTCGTCTTATTCAAGGTCGTCTTCTTAGCTGGAGCCGCCTTCTTCACTAAGGGCTTCTTCACTAAGGGCTTCTTCGCCACGACCTTTTTAGCCGGAGCGGCCTTCTTAGCTAGAACCTTCTTGGCGGGCGCAGCCTTCTTAGATACGACCTTTTTAGCCGCGTTCTTGGCGGGTGCCGCCTTCTTAGAGGCAGATTTATTCAAGGTCGTCTTATTCAAGGTCGTCTTCTTCACTGCCTTGGGCATCTTCTCTCCTGCATAACTAGGGGCGAGGGGCGCGCAGAGTAGCCCCCGCGAGCCCAATTATCAATACTGAGGCAGTTAGCACCTCATTGCGCCCCAGAATGTGCTCGGCATAAGAACCCTGGCGGGCGCCGTGTACCGTACCGGCGTGCCTTTTGACCCCGTCTCCCCCCTCAACCTCGTAGCCCTTGAGGAGCAAGTCCTCAATGATTGGCGAGAACGCGATGTCTTCGCCGAGAGCATGCGTCTGCGTGCGGATGCTCCTGAGTGGGTTTTCTATGAAGGACCCCCGACAGCAAACGGCAAGCCAGGCATCCACCACGCGTGGGCGCGCCTCTTCAAAGATATCTACCCTCGATTCCACACCATGCGCGGAGAGCTTGTCCGCAGGCAGGGAGGATGGGACTGCCACGGTTTGCCCGTTGAAGTGGAGGTTGAGAAAGAACTCGGCTTCTCAGGCAAAGAGCAGATCGAGGCATTTGGTATTGAGGAGTTCAATGCGCGTTGTCGTGAGTCAGTTCAGCGCTACGTCGGCGATTTCGCGGCGCTAACTGAGCGCATCGGTATGTGGCTCGACATGGAAGGCGCCTACTGGACAATGTCGCCAAAATTCGTTGAGAGTGTTTGGTGGGTCTTCAAGCTCCTCTGGGATAAGGGCGACATCTACGAGGGCTTTAAGGTCGTTCCGTACTGCGGGAGATGCGGTACTGCGCTCTCAAGCCATGAACTAGGCCAGCCCGGCGCTTACAGAGACCTAACTGAGGAGTCGGCGTTCGTTCGTTTCCCTCTAGTTGATAGCGATTTAGACCTTCTCATCTGGACAACAACCCCTTGGACTCTTCTCTCCAATGTCGGGGTGGCGATAGGTCCAAGTGTCGAGTACGTGCGCGTTCGCGGTCGCGACGGTCGCCGAGATTTAGTAATCGCTGCGAATCGAGTTGTGGATGTACTCGGAGAGGACGCAGAGATACTCGGTCCAATCTCGGTCGAAGAGTTGGACGGAAGACACTACGAGCGCCCATTCGACGATGTTCCCCTCGATGATGAGTCCCAGATTGCCGCAGCGTGGCGCGTGGTCGTTGCAGATTTTGTGACGGTTGAGGATGGCTCTGGCCTGGTGCACCTCGCCCCTGCCTTTGGTGAGATCGACCGCGAGGTTGGGTTAGCCGCTGGCCTGCCCGTCATCAACCCTGTCGGCCCAGACGCGGCGTTTACCTCAGCGGTACCAGCCCATGCCGGTGTAGGGGTAAAAGATGCCGACCCCGCAATCATTGAGAGACTTCGGGTCTCTGGGCGCCTCGAGAGCAGCGTCGCTCATGAACATTCCTATCCACATTGCTGGCGCTGCAGCACTCCACTTATTTACTGGGCAAAGCCAACCTGGTTCGCCCGCACGAGCGCCTATAAAGATGAGATGCTGCGCGAGAACGCTCAGATTGCTTGGCATCCGGAGCACATTCGCGAGGGCCGCTTCGGCGACTGGCTCGAGAACAACGTCGATTGGGCGCTCTCGCGCGATCGCTTCTGGGGAACTCCAATTCCGGTCTGGAGATGCACGGATTGCGGTAAAGACACCTGCATCGGTTCGTTAGCAGAGCTGACTGAGAGCGCTGGAGTAGATCTTCTAGCGCTTGACCCTCACAGGCCTGCTGTCGACGGAGTGGAGATCGCCTGCGGCTCATGCGGAGGCACAGCAAGGCGCGTTGAGTCAGTACTCGATGCTTGGTTTGACTCCGGCTCTATGCCCTTTGCTCAACTGCACTACCCCTTCGAGAACGAAGACGCATTCGAGAAACGCTTCCCAGCCGATTTCATCTGCGAAGGCATCGACCAAACCCGTGGCTGGTTCTACACGCTCTTAGCCATCAACACCATGGCATTCGGGCGTGCTCCGTATAAGAACGTTGTGTGTCTTGCCTTAGTCGTCGATAAAGACGGGCAGAAGATGTCCAAATCTAAGGGCAATGTGATCGACCCTTGGTCGGTACTCGATACTCGCGGAGCGGATGCACTGCGCTGGAATATGTTCAGCGCGGGTAGCCCGTGGACCCAGAAGCGCGTGTTTGTCGAGGGAATCGACGAGACAACCAATCGCTTTATCCTCACCCTCTGGAACACGCTTTCATTCTTTGTTACCTATGCAAACCTTGATGGTTGGAGCCCCAGCTCAGAGCAGAAGGCTTCGGCTCATGTACTTGATAGGTGGGTACGTTCGCGTCTTCATCACACCATCAAAGATGTAACCGACGCTCTCGAGGGCTTCGATGCCCTGCGCGGCGCACAGGCACTTGACCGTTTCGTCGATGACCTGTCTAACTGGTATGTACGTCGGTCTCGACCTCGTTTCTGGAAAGAGTCTGACCAATCGGCTCATGCGACTCTCTACGAATGTCTTGACACGGTCGCATTACTCCTCGCTCCTTTCACGCCTTTTATCTCTGACTCAATTCACCAGAGGCTTAGATCAACAACACGATCAGTGCACTTGAGCGACTGGCCCGAGGTTGATGCTGCAGCGCTGGACCCCGAGCTTGAGGCCGAGATGGAGATAGCGAGATCTGTCGTGAGCCTCGGATTGGCGGCACGCAACGATGCAAGGCTCAAGGTTCGCCAGCCGCTAGCGCGAGCGATTGTTCTCCTACCCGATGCAAAGCGCCCCTCAGACCCGATCGTTGCAGAGATTGCGGATGCGCTAAATATCAAAGACCTCGAGACTGTTGCAACCTTGGATGGACTGCTTGATTATTCGGTCCACCCCAATTTCCGAACGCTCGGACCAAAAGCTGGTCCTCTAATGCCAGCACTCAAGGCATATTTGGCTACCGCCGATGCCCAGGTTGTGCGCTCGGCTCTAGAGGAGAGCGGCGTCTACGTAGTAACTATCAGTGGGACCGAGATCCATCTCAACACCGATGACGTTGAGGTACGCGCTGCCTCACACGAGAAATTCGCGCTTGCTCAAGAAGACGGCATCGCTGTCGCACTCGATACAACGCTCAATGATGCACTTCGTAGCGAAGGAATAAGTCGAGACCTAGTGCGTGCGCTCAATGACCTACGCAAAGAAGTGGGACTCGAGATTGCAGATCGAATTCACCTAAGTCTCTCAGCGGTAGGCCTAGCCGCCGAAGCAATCAGTACACACCAAGAGACGATCGCTGGAGAGGTTCTGGCAACTCGAGTGAGCATCGAGGAGAGTATTGAACCTGGAGCAGAGGGCTGGCATCTGCTCTCTCTCGAAGGCGGAGAGGTATCTGCCCGGGTTGAGGTCGTAGAACCATAAAGCTGGCTCGTTCATATAGCGCCTCGAGTGGAGGCGATGGAAGTCGCTAACTAGCGGCGTCGTCTAAAGATGCCGGATCTGCGATCCTCGCCAAACATTGAGCGCTCTGGAATATCAGAGTCACGTGGCCCGAGTGGCGTGTCGTCGTTTACAGCCTCTCTGAGGGAAGCAAAGAACTCGTCATCATCCATCGCCTCTGGCGTTGGAGTTGTCTCGAATAGTGCTGGTGGAGCATCAGAGACAGGTGATGGATCTGCAATCTCTTCAACCTCAATGGCCGTAAGTTCAGCGGTCTCATGAGACTCTTTCGGGGTCTCCACCGCCGCGGCCGGAGCAGCTACAGGAGCAACTACCGGAGCAACAGGGAGCGGTGCAAGCGCCTCGCCGACATCATGTAGTGCCGGTCGAGCAGACGAAGCTACAGGCTCTCTGGATACAGCTAGAGAATCCAAATCGGCTGCGATAGTGCGGCGGAGGCGATCTCGATAATCGGCCTCAAACCGCTCTAGAGCATCGACATCGGAGGAGAGAGCCGATCGACGCGAAGTTAAGTCGCGCACCTCGGTCTCAAGTGCCAGTCGCTGTGCATTCGCTTCGCGCTGAGCAGTTGAGGTTGCTTCGAGAATCGTCGCACGAGCCTGCGAGTCTGCAGCAGTTGTTATAGCAGCAGCGGTGGCTGTCGCCTCTGCTACTGCATCCTCGGCGGCACGCTGCGCAAGCAGAAGGGTCCTCTGGAGCATGTCCTCTGAGGCGCGCGCATTAGATCCTTGTTCTTCGGAGTCTTTTGCATGCTGCTCAGCTACAGCGAGTCGACGCTCTAATCCGTCGATGGTGGCTGCCGCTTGCTCGAGCAGATCATCGACTGCATCGCAGTCGTATCCGCGCCGAACCTCTTTGATCTCGATGTCTCTTAATGCCTTAGAAGTCACGTCCATGCTTTGATGGTAGCGATGCTCTAAGCCCGTGTGGTGGACATTCGGGTCATTATCCGGCCAATTTTCAAGCAGAAGATGCGATTACCGGCATCGATTAATGGCAAATAATGCTTCGAATGATTGAGAGGCCGAAGAAAGCCACCAGAAAAGAGAGGTCAATCACTCCGGCCTGCGGGATGACTCTACGCAGAGGAGCTAGAACCGGCTCGGTGATATCCACGAGGATGCGAGCGACTGGAGCTAGTGCACTACCCGGACTCATTGGGAACCAAGAGAGTACGGCACGCGCTGCCAATATCACCATGTACAGCGTTAACAGGTTACATACGAGAGAGATAATCATTTAGAGCTGCAGCTACTTCTGGTAAAGGCCGCGAGCGGCGAGGCGGTCTTTCTCCTCATCGGAGACATCCACATTTGCTGGAGTCAGGAGGAATACTTGGTCAGAGACTCGTGACATCGATCCACCAATCGCATAGGTCAATCCACTACAGAAATCGATCAATCGACGCTTTAGATCACTATCTACACCTTGAAGATTGACGATGACTGGCTGCCCGGATTTGATCCGCTCCCCGACCTCTTGGGCGTCGTTGAAACCCTTCGGCTCGACTACTTGAACGCGTGCACTCGAAGCAGGCACCGGCCGAATAATCGGTTTGGTTACGTCAACCGCTGGCGACTCCGAGTCGGAGATCGTCCGCACTGCGGATCGAGTTACGGTTGCAGCCGGTACTGCAGCGCGCGCGCGTTCGTAAGTTGGGGCAGCAGCCTGAGGCTCCTCAGCGGGAACCTGATCTTCCTCGAGGTAATAGGAACCGTCCCCCTCGAGATAGTCGTAGTCATCATCGGAATCAACGGCTTCGTTGAGACCTAGATAGTTCATTGTGTTCTTGATCCAACCTGGCATCTGCACTACCTCCTAGAGCGTCAGCGATCCTACAGGGGAATTACCCAATTTCGTGGACACAACCGCCACTCCAACTCCATATCTGGCTCAGGCGAGAACTGAAGCGCTAATCGTCAGCAGGGCTCAGGTAGAGCGAAGGCACGCAACTAGAGAGGACGCGAGCTGCCTCAAATAACTCTGCGCCCACCGAAAATTGAGTTCCCGACCCTGAGAATTGTCGAGCCCTGAGCGATCGCCGCCTCATAATCACTGCTCATCCCCATGGATAGCTCAACAAGGCCAAGCCCCTCGGCAAGGATCCTGAGGGTCTCAAACCATCTGCTCGGCTCGCCGATTTGGGGAGCAACTGTCATTAGCCCAGCAACATCGAGGCCAAGTGAGCGAAGCACATCAACGAGCTCCGCGCAGCCCGATGGAGCTACACCACCGCGCTGTTGCTCCTCTGCAAGATTTACCTCAACGAGCACTCTGGCCCCTGGAGCACGCTTAGCGATTGCCTCGCCCAATGACGCCCTATCCACAGAGTGCCAAAGCGAGATATGCGGAGCGAGAGCGGCCACCTTGTTGCGCTGCAACTGCCCCACAAAGTGCCAGACAGGAGCAGGGTTGTGACCCGCTAACTGAGGGGCCTTCTCTAAGAGTTCCTGTGCTCGATTCTCTCCAAATTCGTAGAGCCCTAAATCGAGAGTCAACGCGAGCGTCGCTACATCGATCGTTTTTGAGATACCGACTAGGCGGATACTTGACGCGTTGCGATCACTTAGTCTCGCTGCCTCGCTAATTCGACTCCGTACCTCTTCGAGGTTCTCACTCAGTCGTTGGATCGCTGTCTCATCCCCTTGCGTTGTCAACGCACTCGCTCCACAACCATGCCCTGTCGCCCGGTAACCCCGTCTCTCCTGAAGGAGAAGAGGCTCTGCTCAGAGAAAGTACAGCGCAGATCATCGCCAACATCTGTTACCTGCTCGGAGAGCAAGGCACTGCGGATTCCTGCGCGCAGGTCAAGGGCAGGAGATCCATTACTTGTCTCGCCAATCACACTCGGCCCCACAACGGCTGCGAGTCGGGCTAGGTCATCTGCACCAAACTCATAGTGCGCCGGGCTGATACATGGTCCAATAATGGCCTTAATGACGCCTGTACCAAGCTCCCTCACCGCTGCTACACCTTCTCTGATTACGCCCGCCTCAAGGCCTCGCCAACCCGAGTGGATAGCGGCACAGGCCGAGTCATTAGCTATTGCGATCGGAGCGCAATCTGCCCCGATAGCCACAAGCGGCAGCCCAACAATATTGGTTGCAGCACCATCGGCATCGGGGCGCCCTGCTGGGGCCTCATCAAGGCGAAGAACCTCTACACCATGAACGTGAGTTACATATACCCACGCATCTGGGTCGCTCGGCGTGCCCTCACAGAGACTCGCCAACAACTCGGTATTTCGCCGCACTGCTAAGTGATCATCGCCAACGTGCGTCGCGAGATTAAGAGAGTCGTACGGAGGCTGCGAGGAGCCTCCGAGACGATCAGTAAACCAGACGCGCGCACACCCAAGATCTACGTAGTTGAGCACTGCATTTACTCCGGACTGTATTAACTCCGGGCCAAGCCCGTAGGTCAGCGAAGGAACTCAGGCACGTCGAAGTCGTCGTCACCAAGACCAAGGTCGTCAGTGACACCCGCGACTCCAAAAGACTCTTCCTCAGAGCGAAGTCCGAGAGGAGCAGAGGGACGCTCCCCTTCGTAACGGTCAAAGCCAGCGGCGATAACAGTTACGCGTACTTCATCACCAAGAGCGTCATCGATCACAGTACCGAAGATGATGTTCGCATCTGGGTGTGCTGCATCAGCGATGATCTGAGCTGCCTCATTTACCTCGAAGAGTCCGAGGTCAGATGGGCCAGAGATCGTGAGGAGGATTCCTCGTGCGCCCTCAATGCTCGCCTCAAGAAGCGGGCTTGAGATTGCCGACCTTGCGGCGCCAACAGCGCGTCCATCGCCAGAGGCATAACCGATACCCATTAGCGCTGAGCCGGCGTTGGTCATGATCATCTTGACGTCTGCGAAGTCAGTGTTGATAAGCCCCGGAGTGGTGATTAGATCGGTGATTCCTTGGACTCCTTGAAGGAGTACTTCGTCCGCCATCTTGAAGGCGTTGACGATCGAGGTGCGCTCATCCGATACCTGAAGCAGGCGATCGTTTGGAATAACAATCAGGGTGTCGACCTTCTCTTTTAGTCGCTGAATACCCTGCTCTGCCTGTACCGACCTGCGTCGACCCTCAAAACCAAATGGCCGTGTAACTACACCGATGGTCAATGCGCCTAATTCTTTTGCGATCTCAGCGATCATGGGGGCTGCACCGGTACCGGTACCACCGCCCTCTCCCGCCGTGATGAAGACCATGTCAGAGCCGCGTAGCGCCTCCTCGATCTCAGCGCGATGGTCGTCAGCAGCCTGTCGCCCAACCTCGGGGTCCGAACCTGCTCCAAGCCCGCGAGTTAACTCACGTCCGAGATCAAGTCGAAGGTCGGCATCGCTAAGCAGTAGAGCCTGCGCGTCTGTATTGACCGCGAGGAACTCAACTCCCTTGAGCCCAGCATCGACCATGCGGTTGACGGCGTTACCGCCACCTCCGCCAACGCCGACGACCTTGATCACTGCCAAGTAGTTTTGGGGTGCACCCATCATTGCTTGCGCCTCTCCTGGCGTAGCCATAACCCTTGAGTCTCAACGTGAACCTTGGCCTTACGGTCGAGGTGTTGTAGAGGTCAAGGCTTATGTAAACCTGTTGTAAGGGTTCAGACTGTACCGGACGGCGGCAACGGGGGCAAAGAGAAGCGCCCAAAGAGCACAAAAATCTCTCGAATATTCCTCAAAGCGGTCAATCAGGGTCTGAATTTCTAGAACTATCACTAGATCTATCCTCTATAAGGCCCGATGCTCCAGAAAGAACGATGCTCCAGAAAGAACGATGCTCGAGTCTCACGAGTTCTCTAGGAGGTAGCCGGAGCGGTTGGGACCGTTACATCGATCGTCGTCACGCTCTGACGGCTAGTCCTAAGAGCCTCGAGCACTGCTAGCGCTACTGCTCCTTTCTCGCGGGCTTGGTCAGCGGGGCCAATTCGAATAACCCGTGCCGTGGGGCGCTGGCCTGGAGTCGTATTGAGTAGGAGCACCACCGAGCCAACCCTGTCGACCTCGAGAACAGCGACCTGATCCCTCAAGGCCTTCGGGAGTGCCATGAATGTGGTTACGGCGGATTTGGGATTAATGAAACCCCCCGCCTTGGGAACCTTCACCCCACGAATCTCTGGGATGCCGAATGGCGGAGCCGCGGTAGTAGCGAGAACCCTCCCATCCTTGTCAACAAGCCGCGGGGGCTGGACCGCAGGAGCGCGTGTTGTAGTTGAGGTAACGACTGTGCTTGAGGTCGGGATGGTGGTTGAGGAAGTAGAAGATCCGCCGCTCGCTTTACGCGTCGTGCTTGACGGATTAGCCGAGGTGCTCGTCGTAATACTTATCTCGCTGCCCGGCCGAACCCAAGCCACGGGGTTGCGCTCAACCAACTCGATTGAGACGGTATGAGGCAGGTGAGTCTTTACTGAGACACTCGCTATCCATGGAAGTTCTTTTACGCGATCTGCTATTGCACCAGTGTCTAGAAAAGCAAGCGCCGCGCCCATCGGTACTGCCGCTGCAGCCTCTACCGCTCTGCCTCGCTCCCCTGTCACTCCAGATACCTCTAACTTCCTTGTCTCCAATAACGACGAGTTGAGGAGGACGTATAGAAGGAGAGCAACTACCGCTACGCAGAGGGCGGAGCCGACCACGATTGTTCGTCTACGTACTTTTGCCTGCTCCACCGCGCTTCTGCGGGCTTTAATTCTTGGGTCCTCATTCTGGGCACTCACTGCATTGCCTCAGAAGGCTCGCCGTGACCTGAGCTATTGGGGAAGCCCACCCAGTGAAGCTCAGTCTCTAGACGTACTCCGGTCTCCTCGAAGACTCTTCTCTGAATCTCTGATACGAGCTCCGCCAAGTCGCTCGCCATTGCTCCAGTATCGGCCTGAATAAAATTGGCATGCTTCTCTGAAACATGCACGCCTCCAATTCGCACTCCCTTCAAGCCGCAGGACTCGATTAAGCGGCCGGCGGAGTCACCGTCTGGGTTGCGAAAAACAGAGCCAGCATTTGCCCCACCTGGTTGGTTCTCGCGACGCCAACGAACAATCTCGCTGAGCCGCTCCTCGCATGCAGCAGGTTCGTCTCTAAGGAGTTCAAAGGAACCGCTGCAGACAATCTCCATTCCACTCAGCGCCGATCCACGATACTCAAGCCCAAGACTCTCCACCGAGCGCTCGCTGACCGCTCCACCATTCGAGATATCCGCCACAGCAGCAGAGAGGAGAACCTCAGCGGTTGATCTCCCGTGGCCGCCGGCATTCATACGCACAGCGCCGCCGATGCTCCCTGGGATACCTACGTAGAACTCAAGGCCGCTTAGCCCGGCAGCTGCACACCTGCGCGCTAATACTGGGAGCGGAACCCCTGCCCCAGCAGTTACGGATTCGCCAACAATCTCTACGTTCTCGAAATCTCCCTCGAGGATCACGACTGCGGCGCTTACTCCAGCATCAGCAACTACAAGATTGGAGCCTCTACCAATGACGAGGATTGGCACACTCGGGTTTGCTTCAAGCGACGCCGCTAGAAAGGCAAGCTCGCCCACATTTCTAACCCGCACGAGAATCTCAGCCGGTCCACCTAAGCGGTATGTGGTGAACTGAGATAGGGCCGCTGCTCGCTCCACTCGATCACCGAAATCGCGGCTCAACGTAGTGAAAGCTGCGTCGAATTCAGAGCTCAACACGCTCACCCATTTACCCAGTCATCAGGGACAGTTGTTAGGTCACCGGCTCCAAGTGTGAGCACAAGATCACCCGGACCTGCATACCTAAGTACGTTTGAAACGAGCTCCGACCGATGAGGAAAATACGAGACCGACATCTCTGGATGTGCGTCGAGAACAGCCTGCAGCACTAGCCGACCTGTTACACCAGGAATCGGCTCCTCACTAGCGCCGCAGACATCTGTTAGCACTAGATGGTCAACACCCTCAAAGGCATCTGCAAAATCTCGCCACATCAGCATCGTGCGGAGATACCGATACGGCTGGAATACAGCGACGATCCTACGCCACCCACCCTCTTGTGCCGCTCGCAGCGTGGCCTTTATCTCACTTGGCAAGTGCGCATAATCATCAACGAAGGTAACTCCGTCTCGCTCGCCCCTGAATTGAAATCTGCGTGAGACTCCACCGAACCCAGCAAGAGCGCTCCTCACATCTTCGAATGAGACACCGAGGCTCATTGTCAATGCAGCCGCAGCGGTCGCGTTCTGTGCATTGTGGGATCCAAGGAGAGGGAGCGCTAGTTCACCAATGACTACTCCCCCGACCTCGAGAGTGAACTCCGAACCGCTCTTTCCGCTGCGATAGTTGGTGACTCGATAATCGGCATCCTCGGCCCAGCCGTAGGTAACAGCGTTGGGGTGTATCTCAGCCAACCTACGGGTGACGGGGTCATCGGCGCAGAAGATCACTGGACCATCGACGTGCGAAGCGAACACTTCAAAACCTGCCTCTAACCGATCCATCGTAGACCAGAAACCAAGGTGATCTTTCTCAATGTTGGTGATGATCGCAGCATTCAGATCGAACTTCAAGAACGATCCGTCGCTCTCGTCCGACTCGACAACAAGCCAATCGCCTGAGTCCATCGCTGCGTTGGTACCCACCTCATTGAGTTCGCTACCAATGACAAACGAAGGATGCATGCCTGCCGCGCGCATTATCAATGTGACCATCGAAGATGTGGTTGTTTTTCCGTGCGTTCCGGCTACGCCTATTCCGCGGCGTTGGGCAACTACCCCTGCGAGAGCGTCGGAGCGGTGAAATACTCTGATGCCACGCTCGTTCGCGGTGACTACCTCGATATTGGTAATAGGCACCGCTGTCGAGATAACAACCGCATCACAGTTCTCTGGAATGTTCTCTGGAAGTTGTCCGACGCTGCAGGTGACCCCGAGAAGCGAGAGTCTCTCCATGCGACGGCTTGGTGCGATGTCTGTTCCAGATACAGAGTGGCCGAGCTCCGCAAGCACTGCCGCAAGTGCACTCATTCCGTGACCAGCGACTCCAACGATGTGGATAGTCCTAAGGAACGACAGGTCCAGGCGTCCTTCTTGCTCAGGTGCTGGCATCGGCAAACTCCTCCACGAGAATCGCAAGATCACGGGCCGCGTCAGGGAGTGCAAGCTCAAGCGCAGCTGCGCTCATTCTCCCCAACCGCTCAGCATCAGCAAGTAACGGAGATACAAGTGAATCGAGTTTGGCAGCATCGCAATCGGCATCTAATAGAAGGACAGCTCCCCCCGCCCTCACCAGCGCCTCAGCATTTCCTCGCTGATGATCGCCTGCGGCACCTGGCCATGGAATCAAAATTGATGGCACACCGGCAGCACAGATCTCAGCGACTGTAAGCGCTCCAGATCTACATACGAGGAGCGAGACGCCGGAGTAGAGGCTCTCAATCTGCTCCTCGTAACCAACAATCTGAAAATCGAGGACATCAGAAGGTGAACGTTGGGACTCGTAGACGCTCTTGCATGACTCCAAGAAGCGCGGACCTGTTACATGCCTAACGCTCACATCGCTTCGCATTCCCCAGCGCGATGCGAGCCCGAGTGCCGCATCATTGAGACGCCCAGCACCAAGACTCCCGCCGACGATCCCAAGCACTGGCTTAAGCGGGTCAGTGGTGCGCAGAATCTCAGAGATTGCACTCCGGACTGGATTGCCCGTAAGTACTCCACCTTTAAGGGGTGTACCTGGCAGAGAAATTGCTGCGCGTGCACCGAGTCGAACAGCGCAGCGATTCACTAGACCAGGAAGAGCATTCTGCTCGTGCACCACTACTGGAATTCGCAGGATATTTGCCGCTAAGACGCAGGGAGCTGACGCGTATCCGCCGACTCCGACGACGCAATGTGGGCGATTGCGCAGAAACCTCCAAGTAACTCGAAGCACTCCGAGCATTAGCGATGCAATAGCAACGACATTTCCCCAGAGTGCAACGAGATTTCGGCCTCTATCGAGACCACGAAGTGATAGCAGCGTGAAGCTAAAGGCAGTTCCGGGAAACAGCCTCGCCTCGATCCCGCGACGCGCCCCTATGAGGTGAATTCTCTCTGCGCTTACCCCCCTATCAATGAGGGCATCTGCAAGAGCGAGTGCTGGATAGACATGCCCACCGGTACCGCCACCGGCGATAACGACTCTGAGTCGATTGGATCGAGGGGCTGAGTCTGGAGTTTCGCCTGATGCGCGACTCTCGTCACCCGCGGAGTTAGCGATCTTCTTCACCCTCTGGATGATTTTGCTTTAGGTGTTGCCTTTGTTGAGACGACTCTGGGCCTGCCTTGGTAAGCAATGTTGCAGAGGATGCCTGCCGCGCTCAGCATTAGCACGAGTGAAGTTCCGCCGTAGGAGATGAATGGGAGGGTCAAACCAGAGACAGGGACGATCCCAACAACCATACCGATATTGATTGCTGCTTGAAGCAGAACTGTGAGAGTGAGCCCAGTCGCTAGAAGGGTGCCGAAGCGATCGGGCGCGCGCAGTGCAATTTTGAAGCCGATCACACCGAATGCGACAAAGCAGCAGACAACAACGAGGCAACCTGCCACTCCGAACTCCTCGCCAATAACTGCGAAGACGAAGTCAGAGTAAGCAACGGGGAGGAATCCCCACTTAGCGGTGCTTGCACCTGGACCTGCGCCGAACCAACCCCCTAGGGCAAGAGACGTATACCCAGCAATCGACTGGTAGCCAGTTCCGAGCGCGTCCTTCCAAGGGTTCATAAAGACAAACATCCGAGCGCGACGAAATGGCTCAGATAATTCGTAATAGGTCAGTGCTGCTCCGCCCACTGCAGCACCCAACAACCACGTCTTGGGGATTCCGACCAGAAGGAGCAGCCCTGCGACTAGCCCCAAAATAACAAGCGTTGAGTCGAAATCAGGCTCGACAACAATGAGAAACGCTATCGAAATCGTCATCACGCCGACCGGCAACAAGGTCCTGCGGATACTCCTTAGTTCTCCGGCCTTCTCACGTGCTGAGAGGAGCCCTGCGAGAACAATTGCTAATGGAAACTTCACAGCCTCCGATGGCTGGAACTCGAGTGGCCCAGCCCCCAACCAGCGACGCGCTCCGCTATGAGTAATTCCAACACCCGGAATGAGCACAGCGATCAGCATCGCTACCGCAGCGATTAGCAATATCGGACCAAGACCTAACCATCTTCGATAATCAAAACGACTAATGAGCCAGAAAACCACCGCTCCAAAGGTCAGGTTTAAAAGGTGCTTTGTGACGAATGCGTAGGCGCCTGATCCCTCATTGAGGGACTCCACGCTAGATGCCGACATAACCATCGCTGTGCCTATTAGGCAGAGAAAAAGAATCAAGACTGAGAGCTGCGTCGCAAGAGTGTTTCTCTTGACCTTCATCAATAAGAGCGACTTGCGAGTCGTTGCTGGAGTTCGTCGTCGCTTTTTAATGGACTGCTTTGATGTGGTCGAGGTCACTGGTCCGCCCCTGATATGAATGCCTCTACCTCAGCGACAAACGATTCTCCACGCTCTTCGTATGACTTATACCAGTCAAAAGACGCGCAGGCTGGGGAGAGCAGAACAACATCACCGGGCTTGGACATCTCCGCTGCAAACCGAACCGCATCCTTCATGTTGGTTGCGACTCGCGTCGGAGTAGCTCCGTCAAAAGCAGCCTCGATCTCGGGTGCAGCGTCTCCGATCGCAACTACTCCCCTCAAGTTCTTTGAGAGCGGTCGCAGAATTGATAGGTCAATCCCCTTATTGCGCCCACCGGCAATAAGGACACAACTCGCATAGCCACCGACTGCAGTGATCGTGGCGTGCGGGTTGGTTGCCTTTGAGTCGTTAATGAATGCCACGCCCTGATTCTCACCTATGGGCTCGGCTCTGTGGTGGAGCCTCGCAAATGAAAGCAACGCTGCATGCACCGACTCGATATTTGCACCTGAACTCAGCGCCGCCGCTGAGGCTGCAAGGGCATTGGCTAGATCGTGCGGTGCCTTAAGCGGAAGATCCGCAATTCGCGCAATCCTCGCCCCATCTGGGGTTATTAGCTCTCCAGTGCGAATCCGATAACCAGACTGCACATCTGGATCAATTGAGAAGGAGACAGTCCTTCCAGGAGCCTCAAGAGCGAGTGTCGCAACTATTGGATCATCTGCGTTGAACACGAGCAGGTCCGCAGGGCCCTGAGACCTGAATATCCGAGCCTTGTCTTCTGTATATCTAGCGAACGACCCATGCCAGTCTGTGTGGTCTTCAGCAATATTGAGAAGAACTGAGACCGACGGGCTGAAGGTCTCTGTGGTCGAGTGGAGCTGAAAACTTGATACCTCAACAACGAGCACATCGAAGGCTCTCTGCTGCGCATCCATTACTGCCCAACCAATGTTTCCAGCGGCTCCAGCGCGTAGGCCGGTAGCCTCAAGCATCGCGGCGATGAGAGTGGTAACTGTGGTCTTGCCATTAGTCCCGGTAACCGCGACAACAGGCACCGACGATTCCCCAACAGCGAGGTCAATGTCGCCCCGTACAGTTACTCCCTGCTTTACGGCCGCAATCATCACCGGATGAGAAGGAGGCACCCCTGGGCTAGGAACCAATAAATCAACGCCTTCAACTAGCAATCGCCACTCGCTCTCCTCAGGCGACTCAACGATCCGCGCGCCGGCTGCGAGTAACTCATCTCGCAACTCTGCATAACCCGGAGCGCTTGGCCTCTCCTCCACCACAGTCACTTGAGCACCGCGCGATAAGAACGAGCGCGCTACCGCAGATCCGGTCATTCGAAGCCCAACTACCAGCACGCTCTTGCCACTCCAATCGCGTGCTTCAGCGCTCATAGAACGAACCCTTCGTTCTTCACGCGAACTGCCTCTGCCTGCTCATCCGATGAGCCCGGGCATCCCCAAGAAGTCTGCGTAAAAAAGACCGAGACCCAAGGCCATAGAGAAACCGGCGAGTATCCAGAACCGAACTACAACACTCGACTCAGGCCACCCCAGAAGTTCAAAGTGATGATGAATGGGAGACATGAGGAATATTCTGCGACCGAACCCTCTGAAAGAAATTACCTGGAGGATCACGCTCATAGTCTCGACTATGTAAAGCCCACCGAGAATAGGTAGGAGAAGAATTGTCTGGGTCAGGATCGCCAAGCCTGCAATAGCCGCTCCGAGAGCAAGCGCTCCAGTGTCGCCCATGAAGACGCGAGCCGGCAGAGCGTTCCACCAGAGAAACCCCACGCATGCGCCCAGCATTCCTGCAGCGACTACAGCGAGATCAATCTGACTAGCCGCCTGTAGGTGATACGCGCCAGGGTGCCTGAACTGTGTGAAGGCGATAACGATGAAGGCAATAAAAACTAAGGCTGACGACCCTGCAGCGAGACCATCTAATCCATCGGTGATATTTACAGCGTTACTGCTCGCCATGATGACCACAACCGCTACGACAACCCAGAGCCACCCTGCCAACTCAAAGTCGAAAGCGCGCGTGAATGAAAGCGCCGTGCTTGTGTGCACGAAGTTCAGGGCGAGGAGCGAGAACCCACCAGCGACAAGTAATTGTCCGCCAAGTTTTCCGCGCTTACGCAGCCCGAGGTTGCGGGACTTGCGTATCCCGAGCCAATCATCGAGAAAACCGACGAACGCCATTCCGAGAATAAGGAACCAAAGGCAAAGTGCGGTATCGGCAAACTTGATCGCCTCTGTTCGGACATGTGCAGCCAAGTAACCGATAAAGGCTGCGGCAATTAATGCAATTCCTCCCATCGTGGGAGTTCCAGCCTTCGCTTCATGGGGATGAGCTACAGGGCCATCGTCACGAATTGCTTGGCCAATATGATTGCGCTGCAGGACACGTATTAGCAACGGCGTAGTTAGTACGCAGACAAAGAATGAGACAGCGACTGCGATCAAAACGGCGATCATCCGGCCGCCCCCAATAGCAAATCTGCAACGCGTTCCAAACCAACAACGCGAGAAGCCTTTAGCAGGACTGCATCACCAGGCCCTAGGGACTTAGAGATAAGAGCGAAGGCCTCTTCTGGACCATTTACACGCGCGACCCTCGCCCCGAGTGCCTCTGCGGCTGCCGCAAGTGGCTCTGATAATTCGGACTCCACTACAACAATCTCATCAAATCCGATCGTCGCTGCCAATTCGCCAATTCGGGAATGCTGAGCGCGACTCTCGTCACCCAACTCGTGCATCGCTCCTAGAACTGCTACTCGACGCCCTGCTGGGAGCTGAGCAAACGAATTAATTGCCGCCTCCATCGCTTTCGGTGAAGCGTTATAAGAATCATTTAGAACAGCAACCCCACCAGCAGTGTGAGATAACTCCATTCGCCAATGTGCAGCGAGAGTCGAGGAGAGCCCAAGAGTCACTTCATCAGGCGAGGCACCCAGGTATAGAGCTGTCGCAGCGGCCATGGCAGCATTCACAACTTGATGCTCACCTAAGAGCTGCAGGCGCACCGAATCAAGGCTCCCCCATGGAGAGTGCAGCGAGAAAGTCGGTCGCAACTGCTCGTCTAGCGAGGCGTTAGAGATTCGTACGTCAGCATCTTGCGCGTACCCGACAGTAAGAACAGGAGCGGAACTCCGTTCCCGAAGAATTGGCGTTGCAGAGCACTCCGAGTTTAGAACTGCGAGCCCATCATTCGGCAGGGCAACTACAAGTTCACTCAACACATCGATGATCCCTGTCCGCCCGCCGAGATTGCCGGAATGGGCAAGCCCCACATGCGTGATTACGCCGATATTCGGTGAAGCTATGTCAGAGAGATAGCGCAGGTCTCCCAGGAATCGCTCCCCCATCTCAAGTACGAGGACCTCAGTATCGAGAGGCGCATCAAGGATCGTCACGGGGAGTCCAAATTCATTATTGAATGACGCAGAGTTTGCATGAGATTTAAACCTGCGCGAAACACTTGAGAATATTAGGTCTTTTGTACTCGTCTTGCCCGCCGAACCGGCAACGGCAACAACGCTCGTATCGGCCATCGAGGTCCTAGCAAACTTCGCTATCTGACCGAGCGCACGAAGCGGATCCTCAACAACGACCAGCGATCCATCAACACCCTCGGGAATACGAGAAACGAGGCATACCGATGCTCCTTGTTCCAGTGCAGCTGCAACAAAGTCGTGCCCATCCCTGCCATCGCTAAGTGCGACAAAGCCTGCGCCTGGTCGTTGAACTCTCGAATCAAAGTCGAACCCGGTCACCGTCGCAGAGGGGTCTGCGCCAACAACCTCTCCACCAACAATTTCTGCGATCTCAGAGACTGTGAAATTCATGCGTTGCCCTCTAGGAGCATGCTTCTCAGAATATCTTCAGCAACTTCCCTGTCGTTGAACTCAAGTGTGGCGCCTAAGGCCGTCTGCGATGTTTCGTGGCCCTTGCCCGCTATCACCACTACATCGCTAGGCGCTGCGAGCCCAAATGCTGTCTCTATGGCTCGGCGACGATCGAGCTCAATTTGATAGTTGGCTGCGCTGCTGCGAATTCCTAGCTCAACTGCCTCTGCAATTACTTGAGGCTCCTCAGAACGCGAATTGTCGGAGGTAATTATCGCTATATCGGCGTGTGCGCCAGCGGCTGCACCCATTAGTGGCCGCTTTAGAGAGTCGCGGTCGCCACCGCAACCAAATACAACTATGACGCGCCCTCCGCTAGCAAGAGCACGCGCATCACGCAGCACAGTTGCGAGCGCATCAGGGGTATGAGCAAAGTCAACGAGAACAGTGAACGGTTGCCCCGCGTCGACTCTCTCCAACCTTCCTGGTACTCGTTTAAGGCTCGCCATTCCCTCGAGAGCAGCCTCGAGCGGAATGCCTGCCGAGAATGCTGTGGTTGCCGCTGCGAGTGCGTTGTACACGTTGAGTCGGCCAAGCAGGTTTAGGTGAACCCTATTCTCCTCACCGCTCGCGCGACCAAGGATAGTGAACTCAGTACCGGTCTCTCCAACCTCGATATCGATCGCAGAGACATCGGTATCGGGTCCAAGTCCGTATGTAATAACCGAGACCCCTGCGCCGGTGGCGCGCGTCTCTAGGTCGAGACCCACTGGGTCATCGCGGTTGATGACCGCTCGATTCGTAAACGCTCGCGTAAATAATCGGGCTTTAGCGGAGAAGTACTCGGACATCGAACCGTGAAAATCGATGTGGTCGTGGCTGAGATTGGTGAAACATGCAACCTTAAAGCGTGTTCCATCAACGCGTGACTGAGCTAGAGCGTGGGAACTCACCTCGAGCGCAACGGTCTCGACCCCTCGTTCGCGCATTGTGCCCAAGAGCCGCTGAAGATCAGCGGCCTCGGGTGTAGTAAAGCCAACGGGAAGCTCATCGCCGTCTATGCGAGCACCGAGGGTTCCGATCACGCCGGCGCGCTTTCCGGCTGCTGTTGCGATCGACTCCAGAAGATAAGAAACAGTGGTCTTGCCATTTGTGCCGGTAACGCCAAGGAGGTTCATGTACTCGCTAGGCCTGCCCTCAAACACTGCTGCTAATGGTCCAACAGCGCGGCGCACAGAACCGACCTGGATCTGTGTCGCAACGGCAGCGACTTCGTGCTCCACAAGAAGCGCAACGGCGCCTCGGCGCACTGCCTCTCCAGCATGGTCATGGCCATCAACAGAAGAACCGGGAATCGCTGCAAATAGTGCACCGGGAGTTACGCGCCTGCTGTCGTCAACAATCGATTTAATCTCAAGGTTTAGCGGACCAACAACACGGTCCACTTCGATGTCTACGAGGATTTCAGAGAGCTGCACAACTGCACCTACTGCAGAGGCTTCGGTTGAGTAGGGCTAGAGCCATGCAAGCGCAGTGCGCTTCCGGTGGAGGCGCGCCTGTGCTTAGGCTTCGCCACTTTTGACGTCACTTCTTTAGGGTCTGGTGCATGCGCAGGGGCTTTTATAGGCGCTTTTATAGGCGCTTTTATAGGGGCTTTGACCGGAGCCTTCACCGGCTTGATAGGCAATCCAATAGCCGGACCTGTTGGCGCAGCTGCAAGCCCTGAGGTCAAAGGCCCCGTCACCGATTGACTCAAGCCCTGAGGGTCTCGAGTTGGGGCAACACCGTTCAAACGAAGTGTCTGCGCCATCACCTGTGAGAAGAGCGGCCCTGACTCAGAGCCACCATAGAAGCCCACATTCCCGGCCTGCCCGTCCAATACAACGATTACTGCAAAACGAGGGTTCTCAGCAGGCGCGAACCCGACAAAGGTCGCCTCTAGTTTGGCGAGTGCAAAGCTATCGGCGCCGCTACCCGTCTTCTGTCGAGCTGTTCCAGTCTTTCCAGCGACGGTATATCCAGGAACCGCTGCTGATCCTCCAGTTGCAGGCGATGGAGCCACGACATGGGTGAGCATCTCCGTAACCGCGCTCGCTGTCGCCTTAGAGACGACACGCCCGCCGGGCAACGAGACATTCGGGTGGCGCACTCCCTGCGAATCAATACGAGCAGAGACGAGACGCGGGTGAACAATCTTTCCACCGTTCGCAATTGTCATGTATGCATCAAGCACCTGCATGGGAGTTGCCGCTAATCCATAACCAATCGGCTTGGTAAGCATGTCAATCGAGTGCCAATCCTTCGTTGCTGCAAGGATCCCTGGGGACTGTGCGGGGAAATCAATTGAGGTTGTCACCCCGTAACCAAACGCACTTAAGAAATGACTTAGATCCTGCTTGCCAAGCATTGCTGCAACTTTGGTTGTCCCCACGTTCGAGGATCGCGCAAGGATCTCCGTTGCGCTCATCGAACTTGGCATTACATGGTCGTCAGTTATCGTGAAGCCACTATCTGTTACAGAGTTAGTGATCCCATCAATCACTGAATCTGACTTAATTACGCCTCGCTCTATTGCTCCCGAGAACGTAACAATCTTATTTACAGATCCCGGGGTATAGGTCCACGTAAGCGGCCTGTTCTGCTCAAGTCCGTTTGCGACGCGAGCGGGCTCACCCTTAGCCGCATCGGCTCCGACAGCTGATGCCATCGCGAGTACGTCCCCGTTCGTGACATCAGCAACCACAACAAGACCACCGGTCGCCCCAGCCGAAGCAACGCGATCCACAAGTCGGCGCTCGACCTCATATTGAAGCGACTGGTCGATCGTTAGAACAAGATCGTCACCGCGTTTTGCAGGAACAACAGATCTGCTTGTCTTAGGAATCTCACGTCCGCGCGCATCTGTCTGAGCGCTTATTCGCCCGCGCTTGCCCTTCAGAATCGAGTCATTACTGTCCTCAAGCCCACTTAAAGCAGCACCCTCAAGGTTGACGGAGCCAAGCACTGGAGCAGCGAGGTTCCCTCCACTTGGATTTACCCGCTTGGGCTCATTCACAAAATATACGCCACCAAGAGTGTAAAGGGACTTGTTCTTATTTGCCTCTGGGTCTAGCGCCTTGACCTTCTCAACAATCGAGGCATCAACTTGGCGCACTAAGTATTGAAAATGGCTCTTTGCTTTAAGTCGAGCAAGTACCTCTCGACGCGGCAGTCCCAGAATCGGAGCTAGGAGAGACGCTGCGCGACCCTTGTCCTTAACCAGCGTTGGGTCAACAACAATCGTGCTACTCGGCGCTGAGAGAGCAAGATCAATACCGCTACGGTCAAAAATTGTTCCACGATCTGCGGCTAGAAGCGTGGTGTGCTCTCGCTGCGTTACTGAGTACGCGATGAAACGATCACGCTGCGCTACTTGCAGGTAGATCATCTTTACGGCCGCTGCTGCGAATACGAAGACCACAAATCCAAGGAACCAGAGGAGGCGCTTTCTCGTCTGTATGTGAATCTCGTTTGCCGAGACTCGTTTGGTTGTCTTCACCGGTTGACTTGCGCGATCAACTACATATGTCCTAGCGGCTGAAAATAGCGCTGTTGATGCTGCTAAGAGAGCGGCAGAGAGCTTTGAGAAAACTGGGGTGCGCTCTGCATGCTCGCGTCGTGATGAGCGCTCACCATTTAACTCTCCCCTACCCCTTGACTCGGCGGAGGAAGTCGCTGGCACTGAACGCGCCCGGCGCGTAGCAGAAGGCCGTACTGATGTATTAGTTCCGCTTCTAGAGCTACTCCGAGCTCCAGCAGTTGCTCTCGGTGCGCTAGCGCTCCCTCGGGAGGAGCCCGACGAGCGCGTAGCAGTCCCTATGGGGGTGCCTACCTCGGATCGCGCACGCCCTCTCGGCTCCGCACTCCCACGGGTGGCGGTGCCGGGTGCGGAAGTCGTCCGTCTGGTCGACTCCCCGCTCCTTGGCGTCGACTTCTCGGCCGGCCGAACGGTTCTGGTCTTCGCATTGATGGGGTCATGGTCGCGCTTCAAGGTGTGGCTTCACCCTCTCCCAATCCTCGCCGACGTTCGACGATCTCGATTTGAAAGCACCAGAGCTTGAGGAGGAATCGATACCGTCAACGCTGATAAAACGCGGAACTGGTCCCCTGATCAGACCGAGGCTTGCTGCCTTTAACGCGATCTTCGATGGGGCTGAGGCCTCCGCATAAGCAAGACGCTCTGACTGGTATGCAGCCTGTGCGGCCTGAGTGTCAACGGTGAGAGTCCGAAGGTGAATCTGCCCTTGAGACAAGAAAGATTGGAAAATCAACGCTGCGAGAATTACCAGCCCAATGGCTAAAGCGGATCCACGAACGAGAACTGATCTGGCTTGCTGACGGCGCCGCGCTTGCTCGTCGACTACGCGCAGTTGAGGCGAAGCCTTTGGCGCGACTCGTCGCTGAACTGTGCGTGCGCCTGGCTGGTTAGTACGCGTGCGTACCGGGGCGCGAAGTGTTGCGGTCATGCGAGGCGCTCTGCAACACGGAGCAACGCGCTACTAGCGCGAGGATTCTCCTCGACTTCGATCTCGCTCGGGCGCTCGGGCTTGCGCGTTACGAGCCTCACAAGCGGTGCCTCTGCCGGAGCTACTGGAAGATCTGGGCGACCCAGTTTCGGTCCCCGACCTGCCCAGTTATTGAATCGCTGCTTAACCATGCGGTCTTCGAGGGAATGGTATGCAAGCACCAAGACGCGACCGCGAGGTGCGAGTAGGTGCACAGATTCATCGAGCCCAGAATCGAGTTGCTGAAGTTCGCGATTGACCTCCATACGTATGGCCTGGAAAGTGCGGCGAGCAGGGTGGCCGCCCTTCCTGCGAGCAGGCGCAGGGATCGCAGCCTTGATCGCATCGACTAAGTCGCCGGTGGTGACGAGTGGTCTCCTAGCAATGACCTCGCGTGCGATGCGTGAAGCAAAACGCTCCTCGCCGTAGGAGGAGATGATCGATGTGAGATCGGACTCGTCATAGGTATTTAGGACATCTGCAGCGGTGATCCCCTGCGAGGAGTCCATACGCATATCAAGTGGTGCCTGGTCCCAGTATGAGAAGCCGCGCTCTCGCTTATCGAGTTGCGGGCTACTTACCCCT
>Ga0194043_1000304_pt1 | contig 26626 bp, 19 predicted proteins | sample JunL4415m_MetaG_FD_161274 | JGI IMG/M metagenome (GOLD analysis project Ga0194043, IMG submission 161274) | Anoxic zone freshwater microbial communities from boreal shield lake in IISD Experimental Lakes Area, Ontario, Canada - Jun2016-L442-15m | ecosystem: Environmental > Aquatic > Freshwater >...
CTGTGCACGTCCGGCCGCATCCTCCTTGCGGCCTCGGACACCTCACCGGCTGACCGCCGTGCGCGCACGACCCATGTGTCGACCGCACTGGTAGATGCGCTCCCCGACGACGTCGACCAAGTCCTCATCCAGGCGGACCTGACCATCGTGGCGCCCGGTCCGGTCAGCGCGGAGGTGTCCCGGACGCTTCGCCTGCTCGCCGACATCGAGTCCCGGGGGCACGCCACGGTCTACCGCATCACCGACGCATCCATCAGGCGCGCCCTGGACGCCGGCTGGGACGCCGCCGCCATTCACACGGCGCTCGCCGACATGTCCCGCACGCCCGTGCCGCAGCCGCTGACCTACCTCGTCGACGACGCCGCGCGCCGGCACGGGGCCGTGCGCGTGGGAACCGCGTTCGCCTACGTGAGGTGCGACAACCCCGAGACCCTGAGTGCGGTGTTGGCCGACCGCCAGTTGCGGACCCTCGGACTCAGCCGGCTGGCCGACACCGTCCTCGTCAGCCAGGCGCCGGCGTCCGAGCTCATCGCGTCCCTGCGCTCGGCCGGGTACGCACCTGCGGCGGAGGACCCGGACGGCAAGGTCGTCATCCGCCGCCCGCAGGACCACCGCGCGCGAGCCCCTCGCAACGCACCCGTCACCACTCGGCGCCTCCCCGAGGACGCACTCGTCGAGGCCGCCATCCGATCACTGCGCTCGGGCGATCGGGCCAAGGCTGAGGGTCGCGGGCCGAAGGTCACCGGCCCGGCGTCCGCGCCATCGGAGACGTCGTCCGACACGCCGAGCATGACGTCCGCAGCAATCCTTGCTGCGCTTCGCGCAGCCCTGGGCGACAACCGACCGCTGTGGATCGGGTACGCCGACACCGACGGCACGGTAGGGCAGCAGATCGTGGATCCGATCCGACTGGGCGGCGGCATCCTCACCGCGTTCGACCACCGCAGCGAGACCGTTCGGTCGTTCTCGGTCTCCCGGGTGACCGGCGTAGCCCCTCTCGAGCCTGGGAGCGCGTGAGCCACCGTAACTATGGGGGTGGTTCGGCGAGCAGCCTGACCGGCGAATGCGGGAATCGGCGTCCGGTGGGACTGATGAACGTGCAGGACCCGTTGGATTGACTGTCGACAATGCGCCAGCCTGCGTGGGTCTTCACGTTGTGGTGGCGACGGCACAGCGCGCCAGTGTTCGCGACCGTCGTCGCACCACCCTCATCGAAACCGACGGCGTGATCGACATCGCAGCCGGTCGCCTGTCGATTGCATCCGGGGTGTCGGCACGTGCGGTCACGTGCCGCGATCCACGCCGCGAGGTCGGGGCTGACGGCATAGGCGTGCGCGCCACGATCTGCCAGTGACCCGCTGACCGGATCGCAGACCAGTCGCCGCAGCAGTGCCGGGGTCGACTTCCGGGCCAGGAGGTCGACCAGGTCGTCGCGGCCGACGGCGACCGACTCCCCGCCGACCTGCACGTGCACCAGCGCGTCAGGTGTCAGGCCGGCGAGTGTGCGCGCATCCACGAGGACCTGCACCTCCACCCGGGCCCGCCGGCCGACCGCGCCACCATCAGTCACAGGCGTTCCGCCTCCGGATGCGAGTCCTTCACGGGAGAGTGTCCCGTCGAGCACGAGCTCGGTGAACGCAGCTGCCCGAAGCTGCCCCAAGGTCGGCTCGGCAGCGCCGGTGCGATCGGCCACCGCAGCAGCGAGCCGGTCGGCGTCGGCACGAACACGTTCCTCGATGCGCGCCATCACCATCGCCGCGTGCAGCGCCGGCATCCGCGCCATCACCACGGCCAGGCCGTCGTCCTGTCCCCACGCCTGAACGTCGCAGCCACGCCGAGCCCGACGGCGGCGTTGCCACGCAGCCTGGGCGTCGATGGTGTCGACCACTCGCCTCGCTCGCGCCCGGACTCGCGATGCGGTCTCGGCACCGGCGTGCGGAAGCACCCGATCCTGCAGCCGGGCGCACGACTGCGCGAACTCCTCATCGGTCGCTGCATCGTCACCCAGCGGGCGGCTGAGCATCCGCCCCGCCTGCTCGCACAACGCGACCGCGGCCGACGAGCTGATCCGCCCCGCGCGCAGTTCCTCGAGGGTGCGCGACAGCGGACCTGTCAGCAACCGCGCCTGCCAGACCTGATTGCGCAGCGTGGCCTCGGGCATCCGCAGGACCGCCGCCACCTCGGCGGCAACCTCGTCGACGATCTCCACTCGTCGGGCACCGCCCGCCTGCGGTGCAGCCGGCTCGACGAGGACGTCTCGAACCACCTGAGTGGCACCGGACACCCGCACCAGCAGTCGGGCGCGCATCGCCGCCACTGCCGCCTCATGCTCGGACAACGACACCAGCGCCGACAGAGCCTCGTCAGGATCCAGCGCATCCACGTCCACGCCCAGCAGACGCTCGCCTTCACGCGGATCATCGGCCCGCGAAACCCAGCCGTCGCGCGTGGACGCCACCCTGCCCAGACTCACCTCGAATGGCGACCAGTGGGATTCGAACATGTGTTCGATTCTAGTCATGTGGGGCTAAGAACGCAAGCAATACCAACGGTTATCCTGCAGGTGCGCCCGTTGACGACTGCCGTCAGCGCAGCAGCAGATCGACCGTCGCTACCGTCAGATCGGCCAACACCTCGGGGATCGGATCGACGCCGATGCCGAACCCCGTTGGCACGTGCAACTGGCCGTTATCGAGAACGAAGGGCTCGGTGACGTCGACCTCGTAGTAGCGGCTCGAGGCGCTGGTGTCGCCTGGCAGCGTGAAGCCAGGCAGAGCGGCGAGCGCGACGTTGGCGGCCCGACCGATGCCCGTCTCGAGCATGCCTCCGCACCACACCGGTGCGTCACGACCGACGCACACATCGTGGATGTCGCGGGCCGTCAGGTAGCCGCCCACACGACCGGGCTTGATGTTGATGATCGACGCGGCGCCGAACTCCAGCGCCGAGTCAGCGGACATCACGGAGTGGATGGACTCGTCCATGCAGATCGGCGTCTGGCATGCGCGGGACATCAGCACGTGGCCGTACCAGTCGTCCTGCTCCAGCGGCTGCTCGTGCAGCAGCAGGTCGTACTCGTCGAGCTTGGCCAGGTGCGCGGCATCGGCACGTGTATAGGCCTGGTTCGCATCGGTCTGCAGCGGGATGTCCGGCCACGCCGCACGAACGGCCGACACCGGGGCAATGTCCCACCCGGGCTGGATCTTCAGCTTGATGCGTCGGTAGCCCGCGTCGACGTAGCCGGCGACCTCCTCCAGCAGGGCGTCGACAGACTCGGTCGGTGGGATGCCCACCGAGACCCCGCAGTCGACCGCGTCCCGCGTGACGCCGAAGTGCGACGCGAGCGAGGTCTCCCCTTCGCGCAGCCACACGTCAAGAAGCGCGGTCGACAGCGCGCACTTGGCCATCGGGTGTCCGCTCACGACCTCCATCGCCTCACGCACGGCGAGGGGATCGTGCTCGTCGAGGACGGCACTCAGCGACGGCAGCAGGTGCTCGGCCAGAACGGCGATCGCGCCGTTTCCGTACTCGTAGCTGTAGCCCGGCCACGACATCGTCACGCATTCGCCCCAGCCGCGCACGCCGTCGGAGTTGACCGCCTCGACGAGGATGACGTCACGCACCGTCTCGGTGCCGAACGACGTCCGGAAGGGCCGAACCAACGGAATGTTCAGCCGATGCAGCCGGATCGCGTCGATGGTCATGAAGCCCTTTCCAGAACGTAGCCGCCGGCGGTGCTGACTCCGACGATCGTGAAACCCTCGACAAGGGCCCGCGTGAGCTCTTCTCGAAGCGTGAGTCGCCACTGCGCTGCCGCGTCCGGTTCGGTGGACCGCAGCGCGACGATGTCCTCCGGCAGGGCGATCTCGCGAACGTCGCGGCCGGCCGTCTGCTCGGCAGCGACGTCGATCCGTGCGACGTCTCCGCGTAGTGCCGCCTTCGCCCTCGGCGACTCCAGGCGCCACCACGCGAACAACCGGTCCGTCGGATCACCGGAGTTGATGCCGTCGTCCATGGCACCGTAGAAGTTGACCTCGAAGCCCTCGACGTCGACGCCGAGCTTGATCAGGTTCAGCACGGCGTTGCGGCGCACCAGCGGATCGAAGGTCCAGACGATCGTGTCGATCTCGCGCTCCAGCGCCCAGACCCGCTGGTGCATCTTGAGGGCAGCGCCAATGTGCTGGTCGCGGTATGGCTCCACGACGGCGGCCATGTGCGAGTGCAGGTGCGTGTGCCAGCCGTCCTTGTGGTGGCGCCCCGCGAACGCGAACGCCGCCCCGATGGGCTCGCCGTCGCGGTAGGCGGCCGACGCGTACCCGCCGGCGTGGATCTGCGCACGCAGCAGGTTCGGCTGGATCTGCGTCGAACCGGTCAACGACGGCCACACTGTGTCGAACACCCGTCGTGCGTCGTCGAGTTCACTAAGGTCGATCAGGGACCGCACCCTGACGTCCGCCCGCTGCTCGGCGGCGCCGAGGTCGTCCTGCGGGGTCCATGTCGTCACCCGCTCACCGTACCGACCGAGAGGCAGGCCCATGGCGGAGACCGACCTGCTGTCCGAAGCCCGCGACCTGCTGCCCGCGATGGTCGACGCAGTAGAGGCCCTCGTCAGCATCGAATCGCCATCCACCGACGTTGCCGCGTGCGCGGCGATCGTGCAGGAGTCGATCGGGGCGTTCTCCGCATGGCTGCCTTCGCCAGCACGTGCGGAGCAGCACGGCGGCCGACCGGTGTGGAGGTGGGGACCGGCCCGCCCGCGAGTGCTGCTGCTGGGTCACCTGGACACGGTGTGGCCTATCGGGTCCCTGGATCGGCTGCCCTTCACCAATGACGGCCAGCGCATGACCGGCCCAGGCATCTTCGACATGAAGGCCGGCGTGGTCCAGGGCTGGGCGGCGCTCGCCCTCGCAGGCCTGACCGAGGACAGCGGGGTGGGCATGCTGCTGACCACCGACGAGGAGATCGGCTCGCACGCATCGCGTGCCGTCATTTCGGAGGCGATCGATCTGGCCGAGGCTGTCCTCGTCCTCGAACCTTCAGTGGAGGCGGCCGTCAAGACCGCCCGCAAGGGCACGTCCTGGTACGTCATCGACGTCGAGGGGCGTGCGGCCCACGCCGGGCTCGACCCCGAGCGCGGCGTGAACGCGCTCATCGCTGCCGCGGAACTCACCCTCGCTGCGCCGACGTGGGCGGACGCCGAGCGCGGCACCACCGTGACACCGACTCTCCTCACCGCGGGGAGCACGCCGAACACGGTCCCAGCGAGCGCACAACTGACCATCGACGTCCGAGCCTGGACGAGCACCGAGCAGGTCCGCATCGACGAGCGGATTCGCGAGTGGCAGCCTTCGGTGCACGGCGCCCACCTCGACATCAGCGGCGGGATCGACCGGCCGGCGCTCGAAGCATCGACGGCCGCCGTGCTCCTTGGCCACGCCAGGACAGCAGCCGCTGCACTGGGCCTGCCCCCTCTCGAAGGGCGGGCGGTCGGCGGCGCGAGCGACGGCAATCTCACCGCTGCGGCCGGCATCGCGACCCTGGACGGACTGGGCGCAGTGGGCGACGGCGCGCACGCCGACCACGAATGGGTCAGCGTCCCGGCCATGGCCGAGCGCGCCGCCCTGGTCGCAGCACTCCTCGGCGTTCTGCTCGATCGACCGACAACGTAGGCTCCACGGGTGGCTGACGGACCCCTCATCGTGCAGAGCGACAAGACGCTGCTGCTCGAGGTGGACCATAAGCAGTCCGACGAGTGCCGCAAGGCCATCGCACCGTTCGCCGAGCTCGAACGCGCGCCCGAGCACATCCACACCTACCGCCTCACCCCGCTCGGTCTGTGGAACGCGCGAGCCGCCGGCCACGATGCCGAGCAGGTCGTCGACACGCTCCTGCGCTACTCGCGGTACCCCGTTCCGCATGCCCTCCTGATCGACGTCGCGGAGACGATGTCGCGTTACGGGCGCCTTCAGGTGAACAACCACCCGGTTCACGGCCTGGTCCTGCAGGCCATCGATCCCGCGGTGCTTGAGGAGGTCCTGCGCAGCAGGAAGGTGGCGCCGCTGCTCGGGGCGCGGGTCGACGAGACCACCGTGATCGTCCATCCGAGCGAGCGCGGACACCTGAAGCAGGCCTTGGTGAAGCTCGGCTGGCCGGCCGAGGACGTCGCCGGGTACGTCGACGGCGAGCGGCACGCCATCGCGCTCGCGGCCGACCTGTGGCAGCCCCGCCCGTACCAGACCGAGGCCGCCGAGGGGTTCTGGCACGGTGGCTCCGGCGTCGTCGTGCTGCCCTGTGGCTCGGGCAAGACCATCGTCGGCACGCTGGCCATGGCCCTTGCCCAGGCGACGACCCTGATCCTCGTCACGAACACGGTCGCCGCACGGCAGTGGCGCGACGAACTGCTCCGTCGAACGACCCTGACGCCCGACGAGATCGGCGAGTACTCGGGGGCGAAGAAGGAGATCCGACCGGTCACAATCGCCACCTACCAGGTGATGACGACCAAGCGGCAGGGCATCTACCCGCATCTGGAGGTCTTCGACTCGCGCGACTGGGGCCTGATCATCTACGACGAGGTGCATCTGCTGCCCGCACCGATCTTCCGTTTCACTGCGGACATCCAGTCCCGTCGCCGGCTCGGCCTGACGGCCACCCTGGTGCGCGAGGACGGGCGCGAGAGCGACGTGTTCTCACTCATCGGCCCGAAGCGGTACGACGCGCCGTGGAAGGACATCGAGAATCAGGGCTACATCGCGCCGGCCGACTGCGTCGAAGTGCGCGTCACGCTGCCGGACACCGACCGCATGACGTACGCCATGGCCGAGCCAGAGGACAAGTACCGGCTGTCCGCGTCTGCGCCGGAGAAACTGCGCATCGCCGAGGCGATCGTCGCCCGGCACTCCGATGACCGGGTGCTCGTGATCGGCCAGTACCTCGACCAGCTCGCCGAGCTCGGCGAGCACCTCGACGCTCCGGTGATCACCGGAGCGACTCCCGTGCGCGAGCGCGAGCGTCTGTTCGGCGCATTCCGCGAGGGTGACCTGCGCGTGCTGGTCGTCAGCAAGGTCGCGAACTTCTCCATCGACCTGCCCGAGGCCGGCGTCGCGATCCAGGTGAGCGGCACGTTCGGCTCCCGCCAGGAGGAGGCCCAGCGCCTCGGCCGTGTCCTGCGGCCCAAGGAGGACGGGCGCTCGGCACACTTCTACTCGATCGTCACCCGCGACACGGTGGACGCCGATTTCGCCCAACACCGGCAGCGATTCCTTGCTGAGCAGGGATACTCCTACCGGATCATCGATGCCGAGGACATCCTCAGCGGAACGTGGGAGGTCTCATGAGCCAGGCAGAGCAAGCAGCGACACCGACTCCGACGCCGCTCAAACTGCAGGTGCGCTCGTTCGTACTCGCCATCATCGTGGGCCTTGTCGCGGCCACCGCTGCGTCATTCTTCCTGTGGATCGTCGACGGTGGACAGGAGCTGTTCTACAAGAAGCTGCCCGAGTCGTTCGGCTGGGACACGCTCCCCGGCTGGTGGGTGGTCCTACTGCTCCTCGTCGGTGCGCTGGTCATCCTCGGGGCTCGCCGGCTACCCGGCGCCACCGGCGGCAGCCCGCTCAGCGGGTTCCACTTCACCAATCCGGTCAGTTGGGCGCCCGCCATCCTCATCGCCGCCGGCGCGACCTTGATCTTCGGCGCATCCCTCGGTCCAGAAGGACCCCTGATCGTCCTCGGCTCGGCGGTCGGGGCGATCCTCGTGAAGCGCAGCAACAGCGAAGACGTCACCAAGCTCGCGATGCTGCTCGGCGGAATGGCCGCCATCGGGACGGTATTCGGCAACCCGTTCGTCGCCGCGTTCATGCTGCTCGAGTTCGCCGCCATGGGTGCGCTGCCGGCGGTGGCCCTCGTTCCTGCGTTCGTCTCGCTCGGCGCCGGATACATCACCCTGGTCGGCTGGGGCACCTGGACCGGATTCGGGTTGCACACGCTCTCGGTTCCCGGCCTGCCGGCCTACGACACCATCCAGCCGGAGGACCTCTTCGCCGGCCTGCTCGTTGCGGTGGTCGTCTCTGTACTGGCTGCGCTCGCGCGTGAGCTCGGCGAGCGCACCGACCTCATCGGTCGGAAGCGTCCAACAGCCGTCCTGTTCGCCGCCGCGGTCATCACCGCCCTGGTCGCCTGGGCGGTCGTGACGGTCTTCGACGTGCCCTACGACCAGATCCTGTTCTCGGGCCAGACCGGCATGTCGACACTGGTCGCTCAGACGTCGGCGGCCGCAGTGCTCGCCATCGTCATAGGCAAGCTGATCGTCTACGGCATCGCTCTGGGCGGCGGCTTCCGTGGCGGCCCGGTGTTCCCCGCGACGTTCATCGGCGTCGGATTCGGCGTCCTTGCGTCGCTCGTCTTCACCAACTTGTCGGTGAGCGCGATGGCCGCCGTCGGCATCTCGGCCGCCGCCACCGTCATGCTGCGCCTGCCGTTCACGTCAGGCATGCTCGCGATGCTGCTGATCGGCGCCGCCGGTCCGGCCATTGCCCCCTTCGCGATCATCGGGGCGGTCATCGGCTTCATCGTCCGGCAGCTGCTAGACGGCCTAGACGCCAAGCGTGCCAGCAAGCTCGCGGACAGCGTCGCATCGTCCTAGGGTCGTTCAGCGCCCGACGCGAGCAGGTCCGCGGCAGCCTGGTTGGTCGATGCCTCATCCCAGCCCAGCGCTCGGCCCATCAAGTGGGCCACCGACCGCACGAGTTCGGGGGTGACCACGTCCAGGTTCAATCCCACCTGCAGTCGCCGGTCCAGGACGTCCTCGAGGGTGCAGGCCCCCTCGTTGAGGCAGGCGTGCACCACCTCGGCCTCGATGAAGCCCCGCGCATCCTGCAGCTCCCTGATCAGGTCGGGTTCACGGGCAATGAGCCCCAGCACCTCACCCACCCGACTTCCGTAGCGACGGTCGAGCGCATCGCGATCGGTCGGCGACAGCGCCGCCACGTCGCGCGCATCGACTACCGGCACGATCGATGAGCCCACGAGCGGCATGCCCTGAGTGACGCAGGGCCGGGGAGGCAACCCGCCCTCGCTCAGGATGGTGTCGACCATGTCGCGTGCCATAACTCGATAGGTGGTCCACTTCCCGCCGACTATCGCCAGAACGCCTGGCGCGACTCGGACGATGCGGTGTTCTCGCGTGACCTTCGCGGTGTTTCCCCCCACGGACTGGTCGCGCACGAGCGGGCGCAGGCCAGCGAACGTGTAGGTGACGTCATCGGCCGAGATGGGCTCCTTGACCACTCGTCGTAGCTGACCGATGAGGTAGTCGACATCATCCCGGTCCGGCTCGACCCGGTCCGGATTCGCCGTCCATTCGGTGTCCGTCGTGCCGATGAGCCAGTGCGTGTCGGACGGGATAACGAACAGCACGCTCTTGCCGGTCGGCACGATGAGAGCCGTCTCACCTGAGAGCGCCTCGCGGGGCAGGCGCAGATGGACACCCTTCGACCGGATGACGCCCACCGCTTCGGTGGCCCCTGTGAACAACGCCGAAACCTCCGGGGCCCACACCCCTACGCACAAGGCAACCGATCGCGCCCTGATCGTGAAGTCCTCACCGGTCAACTCGTCGCGAAGGGCCACCTCGTGCACGCCGTCTCGGGAATCTCCGCGTTGTCCGACCAACCGCACATGCGGAGCCACGTGCGCTCCGCTCCGGGATGCGGTTCGCGCGATGGCAACGGCGAGGCGGGCATCGTCCATCTGGGCGTCGAAGTACTGGAGGGCCCCGACGAGTGAGTCCCGGCGCAGGCTCGGGAAACGCGACAGTGCCTTGGTTTTCGTGACATGACGATGCCGAGGCAGGGCGCTCGAACCCGAAAGCACGTCGTAGGCCAGCAGGCCGGCGCCGATGTATGCCCGCTCCCACACCCGGTGGTGCAGGGGGAGCATGAACGGCAGCGGCTCGACGAGGTGAGGGGCGAGTGTCGTCAGCAGGAGATCCCGCTCGCGCAGTGCCTCGCGCACCAGGGCCACATTTCCCTGCTGGAGGTAGCGCAGACCGCCGTGGACCAGCTTGCTCGACCGACTCGACGTGCCTACCGCGATGTCGCCCTTGTCGATCAGGGCGACCGGTAGCCCGCGGCTCGCGGCGTCGAGCGCCGTTCCACACCCGGTGGCACCGGCACCGACAACGAGGAGGTCGATCACCTCCTGCTGCATGGCCAGCAGTGCCGCACGCCGGTTCTCGGGCCCAAGTCGGCTGCGCTGGTCGCCGACTGTAGAGGAGGTGTTGGGGCTCACCCCTTCAGTCCGCTTGAGGCAACGTTCTCGACGAAGTACCGCTGTGCGAGCAGGAACACGGTGACCGGCGCCAGCATCGCAGTGATGACGCCCGCCAGCACGAGGTTCGGGGTGTCGGCCGCCCGCCCGCCCAGCACGGACAGCGTCAGTGCCAGGACGCTGCCATCGGTGTTGCCGGAGTCGATGATGATGAGTGGCCAGACAAAGGAGTTCCACGCGTACAGGAACGAGAACGTCGAGAGCGTTGCCACGGCGGGGATCGACAGTGGGAAGAAGATCCTCCAGAGAATGGTCCATCGAGACGCGCCGTCGATGACCGCGGCCTCCTCGAGTTCCTTGGGTATCGACACGAAGAACTGGCGCATCAGGAACGTGCCGTAGGCCGTGAACACGAACGGGATGACAAGGGAGGTGAGCGTGTTGCCCCAGTCAATGGCGATCATGAGCCGGTACAGCGGGATGAGCAGGACCACGAACGGGATCATGATCGAGCCGAGGTAGAGCAGGAAGATCTTGTCGCGCCCGCGGAACCGCAGCCGGGAGAATGCATAGCCGCCGAGGATGCTCGTGAACACCTGGCCGACGACCACCAGGATGGTCACCAGCACCGTGTTGGTCAACGACCGGCCAAAGCCCTCGAGTTGCATCACCTTGGAGTAGTTGCCTGTCTGGAACTCCACCTGCTCGACGGGAGTCACGGCTGATGACACTGCGAACACTGGTGGCGCATTGGGGTTGGCCGGATCGACGTACGTCCCGCCGATCCGCGACTTGTTGTTGTACACCTTCACCTCGGCGCCGCCGATCGTGGCCGTGTACACGTCCTTGTCCTTGCCGTCCACGGAGACGACTGCCCCGGTCGGCGTCAGGCTGTCCTGCGGCGCGATCAGGATCACCGTCGGGTCGTCCACGCCGATGAACTCGCGCAGGCTCGTGCCCTTTTCCGCTCGAGCGAGTTTCGCAGTGCCGCCGTCGGGCAGCGGGACGGTGTACAACGGCAGCGCCTCGCCGTTGACCTGGGCCGTAGCGGGAACGTTCGGCAGCAGCCGAGGCGGATACGTGAAGAAGTCCTCCGCAGTCTTGAACGACCCGAAGAAGGCCAAGATGAACGGCACCAGGACGACGATCCCGGCGATGATGAGGATGGCGTAGACCGTGAACTGCGCCAGCCAGGATCGCTTGGTGCGGTGCATGCGAGTGCGGGGCGCGGCCATCATGTCTCCTCCGCATAACGACGCTGGCGACGGAACTGCACAAGCGTCAGGGAGAAGATCAGAATGAACAGGATCCAGGCGACCGCGCTCGCCTGGCCGAAGGCATCCTGCTGGAAACCGAGTTGGTACAGGTAGACGACCGGCGTCAGCGTCGCGTTGTCTGGGAAGCCCACCGGGTTCGGCTGGTTGAGGGCGTAGACGATGTCGAAGAGCTGCAGCGCGAGGATGACGGTGCTGGCCACCACGAAGAACGTGGTCGCGCGCAGGGACGGCAGCGTGATGCTGAAGAACCGGCGCGTGGCGCCCGCACCGTCGAGCATGGCAGCTTCGTGGAGTTCCTTCGGAATGCCCTGCATGCCGGCAGCGAAGAGCACAGTGTTGAAGCCGAACTGCGACCAGCCGAACACCAGCACCACGGCGAACAGGGCGACCGAAGGATCCGAGAGCCAGCCGATCTCAACCGGCTGCGGCATGGGGTCGCCCGGCACGAAGAGGTTGATGATCCCGTTGACCCACCCGATGAACCAGTTGACGAACCCGACAGTCGAGTTGAACATCTGCTTCCAGATCAGCGTGACGCCGATGACGCCGGCTACGGCCGGGACGAAGAAGATGGTCCGAAATGCCTTGGTGCCGCGGTAGCCGGTCTGGATCAGCACGGCCAAAATCAGCGCGGGGATGACCGCCAGGGGGACCGCGAGGACGAGGAACACCACAATGTTGCTGATCGACTGCCAGAACAGCGGATCACTCGCCCCCACCACTCCGAATGGGGCCGTGAGGACGTCCTGGTACCCGGCTGGGAGGGAGTCCGCATTGGCCGCCACGGTGAGGCCGAGCGTGTGGACGTAGTTGCCCAGGCCGACGAATGTCGGGTTCGTGATCCCGTCCCACTCGTAGAACGAGATCACCAGTGAGAAGAGCAGCGGCCCGGCGAAGAACAGCAGGAAGCCGATCAGGTTGGGCGACAGGAAGAGTAGCCCGGACTGGGCTTCCAGCTTGTATGCCGGGGTGTTGTACCGCTCGGCCATGCGGGTGGACCACATGGTGATCGAGCACCACAGCAGGATCACTATCGCGATGACATACGCCGTGTTGATGGCGGGCGTCTTGCCGTAGGCGACGCCCAGCGCATGTGCTAGTTCGATCGGCTGAAGCATCCACAGCCACGCGAGTCCGAAGCCGATGACACCAGCCAGCCCGATCCACCTCATGACCTTGATGGTCGTCAGCGCCGCGTTGGTCGGGCTCGGCCGACCGGGTTCGAAGGCCCGCGCCCGCAGGCGGCGCGACAGGACAATCCAGGCTGCGGAGATGGCCAGCCCGATAAAGGGCAGGAATGCCTTGTTGAAGGCAGTCGCGAAGACGTCCAGGTAGGACGCGAGATTCAGGGACTGGAACAGCAGGACGATGACCAGGACCAGCGTCAGGTAGTTGATGGTGAAGGACACCATTCGCGCGCGCCGATCCGAGCGCGCCAGGAGCAGAGCCGCCACCAGGTTGGCGACGACGCCCACGACGGCACCGATGCCGATGACCGTGCGTGGCAGGGACTCCAGCTTCCACACCGCTCCGAAGATGTTCCAGGCGATCCACCCGAACACCAGCGCAGCAACGACATGCCAGCCCAAGACGATTCGCATCGACGTGGTGGCGGGCGGCCGAAGGATACGGCCGGGCCAGGCGAGGAGCGATCCAGTCTCGACGGTGGTTGCGCTCACGTCACCTCTCCCTCGGGGCTACCGATGGCTATGGCCGCAGTGCGGCGATCAGTTCTCTCCGGGGCGTTGTGCGGGTCAGGGACGAGCGCCCCTGACCCGCACAACGGGTCGAGCGTGCTACTCGAAGGCGGGTGCAGTGACCTTGCAGATGGTCTTCTGGAACTCATCGATGGTGAGCTTGCCCGTCATGAGCGCGGTCACCTCGTCACCAGAAGCCTTGTCGAACGCCGGCCAGTTGCCGTTCCACAGCGGCCCCTCGGCAACTGCGTCGTTCTGGATGCCGTCGACGAATGCCTGGTTGTTGGTGGGCGGGGTGTAGGTGAGGAACGAGTCGATCGCGGCCTGGTCGACGCGCGACGGGATGTTCGCGCCCAGGGACGAGATCTTGTTCTGCACCTCGGTGCTGGTCAGCGTCTCGACCAGCTTCCACGCCGCCTCGGGGTTCTTGGTCTTGGCGTTCACCACGTAGGCGCCCCAGAACTGCCAGTTCTTGCCCGGAGCAGCACCGGTCGGCAGCGGAGCCACGTCCCAGTTGAAGTTCTTGATCTCGCGAGCGCCGGGGGTGGCCCAGCGGCCGTTGATGAACATGCCCACCGTGCCGGCCTTGAAGGGCGGCTCGGCATCCTCGCCGAAGGGCACGCCGGCGCCACTGCCATAGAGGTCCTGGAAGAAGCTAAGCCCGGAGATGGACTCGGGAGCATCGAGGTTGCAGGCGGTGCGGTCGTCCTTGAAGAAGCTGCCACCGCCCGAGTTCACGAAGTAGCCCCAGTTGGCCCACCAGCCGCCTGCGCCGAAGCCCTTGGCCGTCGGCACCTTCTCGGCGATCTGCTTGGAGACCTCAGCGAACTTGTCCCACGTCCACTCGCCATTCTTGGCAAGGTCGATGGGATTCTCGACGCCGGCCTTGTCGAGCAGGTCGAGGTTGAGGTACAGCGCGAAGGTCGAGACGTCACGAGGCACGCCCCAGACGAAGCCATCCGCCTTCTTGCCGGTGGCCGGATCGACCTGGAGCTGATCCATCGGTCCCGAGTAGAAGTCAGCAGCCTTGAAGCCGGACGCCTGTGCCTGAGGAGCGTTGTTGAGGATCAGGCCGGCCTTGGCGAAGTCGGCCACGTCGGTGCCCGGGATCCAGAACACGTCGGGCGCGGTGCCCGCAGACAGCTCGGTCTTGAGCTTGTCCTGATAGGGCGACCCCTCGGAGTTGCCGGCCTCGTAGGTGAGATTGAGCCCGATGCCGGACTTGTTGATGTCGTCCGAGATGCCCTTGTACAGATCGGCTTCCGCCTGGTTGTCCGGGCGCGTACGCCAGCGAAGATCGACGGCCTCCGTCGGCGCCGCGCTGGATCCACCCGAAGCAGCGGCCGAGGCCGCTGAGCTCGCCGCGCTCGCCGCAGCGCTACCTGCTGCACTCGACGATGAACTATCCGTTGCGGTGCTCGCACAGGCGCTCAGAAGCAGCGCAAAGGCCGCGACGCCCGCCGGAAGGTAGTTGCGTCTACGCATGAAGTGTTCCTCTCCTCTTTCCCTCAGTTGGGTCGTTCCCTCCACCCGCGCCATGCCAGCCCGGGTCGAAGCTCTTAGGTGTTACGCACGGTGCACCGACACCGAGGACTGCTCGATCAGGGCGACGGCCTGCTCCGGTGCCGTGGCATCGGTGATCAGGAGGTCGATCTGGGAGAGGGAGCACACGCGGGCCGCCTCCACCACGCCGATCTTGCTGCCGTCGGCCACGACAACGACCTCACGCGCGGCAGCGATCATCGACTTCTTGACCTCGGCCTCGGCGAAGTTGAGATTGGTCACGCCGCGATCGGCATCGACTCCGTTGCAGCCGATGAAGGCCAGATGCGCCGAGATCTGCTCGAGGATCAACGATCCGAACGGGTTGACCAGCGAGTGCTGCAGGGGTCGCACCATCCCACCGGTCACCAGCACGCTGATGCGATCCGATGCAGGCTCCAGCGCCATCGCGACGTTGAGTCCGCTGGTGACCACAGTGACGTCACGCAGCTCACGGCGCGCCACGAGCTCGAGGGCGACCGCCGTCGTTGTGGACCCCACATCGAGGACGATGACTTGGCCGGGCTGCACGAGTGAGGCCGCGTAGGCGGCAATGGCGGCCTTCTGCCGCTCATGCTCGCGCGCGGCAAGCTCCAGCGGCGGCTCGTGGCGTAGCCCACCGGAGGGGACGGCGCCCCCGCGGACCCGGCGCACACGGCCCAAGGCCTCCAACGACCCCAGATCGGATCGAACGGTCACCACCGAGACCGCGAACCGATCGGCAAGGTCGGTGACCCGCACGAAGCCGGCCGACTCGACCTCCTGAGCGATGCGCTCCTGGCGCAGTTCCGCGGGGACGCCGGCGAGCTCCGCGCTCGACTCCGCAGCGATCATGATGGCACTCAATCACCTTGCGGAAATTTGTCAATACGTTCGATGGGTGCCGTTATCGACCCGTTATCGAAAAAGACGGAAAGTAGTCGGAGTCCGGTTTGGGTTACCTTTGCCCATTGAAGTGTGGTACACCGTTGCCCCGAGGACTAAGTGACTTTCGTTAGTCTGCGAAATCTTGCGTTACGGTCAGGCTCGGGCAGCGGGCCCGTGCAGGTTCACAGGAGGGGGGACGACCGATGGATGAGCCCCTGCTCCGGCCCCGCCCAGGGGTCCCACTGCACCGGAGCGAGATCGGCCGGCACCATCAGCTCGCGGGTGCGGTCCAGGTGGAGTGCATCGAGTTCGGGCAGCGGATCGCTGCTTACCGCCAGGCCCCTGAGGCTGGTGACGTACTCCTGCCAGGGCCCTGGCCGCTCGACCTGGGGGCGCACCAGAACACAGTCAGGGTCGTTCACCCACAGACGTCCGTGCATCCAGGCCCGCGCGCGTCCTGCGGCGAGAGCGCTTCGCATACCCGGTTGGCTGATGTCGTCGAGCGGGGGCTCCCACTCCGGCATCACGTCCGGACTGATGCGCATCGCGTCCACGAGTCCGATGCTGGCCAACAGCGGCGCACCACAGCCGAGAATCACGGCATCCTCACCGGCACCTTGCCGGATCAGCTCCAGACCCCGCCGATATGCCTCGATCGCCGTGATGTCGTCATGGCGTCGCCCCTCCATCGCACCGGCATAGATGAAGTCGATCTTGTGGAATACGAAACCCCGCTCGCGAAGGGTGGCGAACATCCCGACCAGGTGCTCGGCCGCGTCTGGATGCGTGACGTCGAGGACGCGAATCCGCTGGCCCCAGTGGTGCTCAGCAGCGACGACGCCCGGGATGAGCCAGTCCGGATGCTTGTGTGCGAGGTCGGACTTCTCTCCCACCATGAACGGCGCGGTCCACAGTCCTGGCGTCCTGCCGGCATCCCGGATGCGACGAGCAAGGCCATCGAGATCACCGAAGGCGGGGCGGTACTCGAGCCAGTCGCCGATGTCCTTCTGGTATCCATCATCAATCTGGACGACGTCGATGCCCAGATCCGATTGGTCGATGACCGCAAGGTTCGCGAGGATGTCGTCAGCGGTGACGGTGTTCCAGTACGTGTACCAGGAGCACCAGCCGGCCGGCAGCGCCTTCAGGTCGGACACCACCAGTCGGCGGGCCAGGAGTTCCGCCACCGCCGCCAGCCCCGCGTCCAACGACGACGCACGGAGTCGGTCCACCTCGCCGGTAGCCGCGACGACGACCCGGTCAGCCTCGCGCCTGGCGCGGATCGAGGCCACGTCGATGTCGGGCTGCGGGCTGAAGAAGATCTCGGCCGAGTAGTCCTCGTTCACCAAGGCCAGCAGACCCTCGCCCTGGAAACCGTCCTCCGGACCGGGCATCTCGGGCCGGAACCCCATGGCCTGCCAGATGTCCTTCCGGGGGCGAGGAGAATGCTCGATGGTTGCCGGGTACACACCAGCAGGGCTCCACGACTGCCAGCCGTGCTCGTACACGAACATCGAGTCCGCCGAGTCGGCCGATTCATGGATGTCGCCGAACGTGGAGGACGCAGAGGGGTTCACAAGCACCGGAGGCTAATCGACGTGGTGCTGGCATCGCGGAGAGAGGGTGGCATCCGTGGCATCTGAAAGTCGGTTTGCTATCCCGCGACTGCCGGAACTCGCTTTCGGCGGCGACTGGAATCCTGAGCAGTGGGAACCTGCAATCTGGGACGAGGACCTTCGGCTGATGCAGGAGGCCGGAGTCAATCTCGTCACAGTGGGCGTGTTCTCCTGGGCGCAACTGGAGCCAACACCGGGGCAGTACGAGTTCGGCTGGCTCGACACCGTCCTCGACAAGTGCGCAACGGCCGGAATCCGCGTCGACCTTGCGACCGGAACGGCATCGCCACCACCGTGGCTGGGCCACCGCTGGCCTGAGTCACTTCCCATGGACGACATAGGAACCCGTCTGGTCTACGGGGCAAGGCAGCAGTACTGCCCGTCCTCGCCCGCGTATCGCGACAAGGCCCTGGCTCTTGCTGAGCAAGTGTCGTCCAGGTACGCCGACCATGAAGCGGTCGTGATGTGGCACGTCGGCAACGAGTACGGAGCGCATACGCCGGCCTGCTGGTGCGACATCTCCGCGGAGGCCTTCCGCGACTGGCTCGCCAAGCGCTACGACACGCTCGACGAGGTCAATGCGGCCTGGTCCACGGCCTTCTGGTCGCAGCGGCTCTCCGACTGGTCCGAGGTCATCCCGCCGCGCCGCACGCCCTATTTCCCCAATCCGACGCACCAGTTGGACTTCCAGCGCTTCTCGTCCGACGCGCTGCTCGGCCTGTTCCTCGCTGAGCGAGACGTCATCCGGTCTCACTCGCCTGCCGACAAGCCCATCACCACGAACTTCATGCGCTTCTTCCCACATGCGGACTACTGGGACTGGGCCCGATCCGAGGACGTCGTCAGTGACGACTGGTACCCCGATCTCGTAGACCCGCGCTCGTACGTGGAGGGCGCGGCCGGAGCCGATCTGATGCGCTCGCTCGGAGATGGACAGCCGTGGCTGCTCATGGAGCAGGCGGTATCCGCGATCAACTGGCGCGCCGTCAACCCGCCCAAGTCCGGCGGCGCTTACCGCCGCTGGTCCATGCAACAGGTGGCCCACGGCGCTGACGCCGTGCTGCACTTCCAGTGGCGCGCCGCGGCGGGAGGTGCCGAGAAGTGGCACTCCGGGATGCTGCCGCACGCCGGCCCGCGCACGCGCACGTGGCGTGAGGTCACGGCACTGGGCGCGGAACTGGCTTCGCTCAAGTCACTCGCCGGTGCGCGCACTCGAGCCGACGTCGCGATCGTGCTCGACTGGTCATCGTGGTGGGCGCTCGAACTCGACTCACGTCCGTCCACACGCCTATCGATGGTGTCGATCCTGCGTACGTGGTACGAGCCGCTGTGGAGACGTGGGTACTCGATCGACTTCGCGCATCCGGAGTCCGACCTGACCGGCTACGACCTCGTGATCGCGCCCCAGCTGTACCTGGTCACCGATCGCGGGGCAGCGAGGTTCATCGAGGCTGCCGAAAACGGAAGCAGCGTGGCGATCGGCTACTTCTCGGGGGCCGTCGACGAGCGCGACCGCGTGCGCACGGGTGGCTATCCGGCGCCATGGCAGGACCTCCTGGGCATCTGGGTCGAGGAGTACCGGCCGCTGCTGCCCGGTGACTCGATCGACGTCCACTCGAACGATCCGTCGCTTCCGGCGACATCAGTGGCCACGGACTGGACCGAGCACCTGCACCTGACAACGGCGGAGCCGGTGATGTCGTACATCGGAGGCGACCTCGACGGTTCGCCGGCGGTCACCGTGCGCGCCCTCCCCGGGGGCGGAAGCGCCTGGTACGTCTCGGCTTCCCTCAAGTCGGACGCCATGGAGACGCTGGTCCTGCGCATCGCCGGGGACTCGGCAGCCGAACCGATCCTGCCCACTCCGCCACCGGTGGGGATCGAGGTCGCGGAGCGGCACACGGATGACGAGCGGTTCTTGTTCCTGCTCAACCACGGGGACACCGAGCAGGAAGTCGATGTGTCCTCGGCAGCGGACTCGCCATGGACGTACGCCACCGGTCGGCTGCCAGCCGGTGGATCGGTGAAGGTCAGCGGCGGCGATGTCGTCGTCCTGGTCACGCGCAACGAGAGGACACCGGACTCCTGATGAGCACAGAAGCCAGCACAGGGACGACCGACCTCGGCAATGGGATCACCAGATCCGTGCGGAGGCTGGCGGACGGCCGCGAGATCGTCTACTACGACGCAGCGCCGGGAAGTACCCGCGATGCCGTCGATCGCCGAGAGCTCGACGACGCCCCCACGCACACCGAGCTCCGTCATGATCCGCTGAGCGATGAGTGGGTAGTGGTGGCCGGGCACCGGCAGGCCCGCACATTCCTTCCTCCCAGCAGCGAATGTCCCCTGTGCCCGACCCACGGCGACCAGCTGACGGAGATCCCGGAGGAGGACTACGACGTTGTCGTCTTCGAGAACCGGTTCCCGTCCCTGACCCAGCATGACTCCGGTACGGACCTCGATCCCCTGGACCAGCGAAGCCGGCCTGGGTTCGGCCGCTGCGAGGTGGTGTGCTTCACCTCGAACCACGGATCGGCGCTCGCCCAAGTGGATGCAGCGAGGCTTCGCCTCGTGCTCGAAGCCTGGATCGACCGCGATCGCGAGCTCTCGTCGATCCCCGGAGTGGAGTACGTGTTCGTCTTCGAGAACCGCGGCGTGGAGATCGGCGTGACCTTGTCGCATCCGCACGGGCAGATCTACGCGTACCCGTTCGTTCCTCCGCGTGACGAGCAGATGATCCGCTCTGCTCGTTCCTATCGCGAGCGCACCGGGGGTTCGCTGCACGCCGATGTCATCGCCGCCGAACTCGCCGACGGCGAGCGGATCGTCTACGAGGGTGAGCACTGGATCGCATTCGTGCCGCGTGCGGCTCGGTGGCCCTTCGAACTCCAGCTGTACACGCGTCGCCCCATCGCCCGTCTTCGCGACCTCTCTGATGCCGAGCGGACCGAGTTCGCAACCATGTACCTGTCCCTCCTGCGCAGTCTCGATGCGATCCTCGACCTGCCGATGCCTTACATCGCGGCCTGGCACCAGGCCCCGGTGCACGGTGACGACGCCGACAGTCGTCTCTTCCTCGAGGTGTTCTCGCTCCGGCGGGCAGCGGAGAAGCTCAAGTTCCTGGCCGGATCCGAGTCGGCCGCAGGGGTCTGGATCAACGACATCTCACCGGAGGATGCGGCAGAGGCGCTGCGTGAGGGGCTGAGGCGGGTCATGGCATGACCCGCCCTGACGACGTCGCCGCACTGTTCGAAGTGAGCTTCGATGCGGCGCCGGCGGGCGTCTGGTCCGCCCCCGGCCGCGTCAACCTGATCGGCGAGCACACCGACTACACCGGCGGCTTCGTCATGCCGCTCGCCATCGAGCAGCGCGCCTTCATCGCCGCGAGGCCGCGAGCCGACCGCGTTGTCCGAGCCGTTGCGAGCGGTCACGAGATCCAGGCGATCTCGTTGGACGACGTGGGGCAAGGAAGTCCGGGAGGCTGGCTCGCCTACCTGGCGGGAGCGGCGTGGGTGGCCGGTCAAGCTCGCTCGTCGGGGAGCACCGACCATGGCTGGGACCTTGCACTGCTGTCTGATGTGCCGGTCGGCGCGGGACTGTCGTCGTCGGCCGCCATCACCTGCGCGACCCTGCTGGCCATGAACGATCTCGACGAGTGGTCCATCGACCGGCAGGAACTGGCCCGGTGGGCGCAACGCGTGGAGCACGAGGTCGTCGGCATCCCATGCGGGATCATGGACCAGACGGCGTCCCTGCAGTGCACGGCCGGCCGCGTCCTCTTCATGGATACTCGATCACAGGAGCGCGAACAGGTGCCCTGGCCGGACTTGTCGACCGGGTTCGCGCTCCTGGTGACGAACACCAATGCCCCGCACATGCTGGTGGACGGCCAGTACGCCGATCGACGACGGCTCTGCGAGGAGGCGACCGCGCTCCTGGGCGTGTCCAGCCTGCGCGATGCCACTCTCGCTGACCTCGACGCGGCCATGGACCGGCTGTCGGCCGAGCAGGCGGCCTGCGCCCGCCACGTCATCTCGGAGAACGCACGCGTCCTGCGCTGCCGCGAACTGCTCGCCTCGGGTCGGGCCATGGAACTGGGACCTGAGCTGACCGCCTCCCACGCATCATTGCGCGACGACTTCCGCGTCACGGTTCCACAGCTGGACCTGGCAGTCGACACCGCACTGGCGGCGGGAGCCCGCGGCGCGCGCATGACCGGCGGCGGCTTCGGCGGGTGCACGATCGCACTCGTCGACACGGGGAGCGCTGGAGCCATCTCGAGTGCGGTCGACGCCGCCTTCGCGGATGCAGGATTCGTCGCCCCTGAGCACTTCCTCGCCACCCCGTCAGCCGGGGCCCGACACGAGTGAGCAGGATTCAGCGCATCATCCTGCGGTAGGCCCCAGGCGACATGCCCGCATCTCGGCCGAAGCGTTCGTAGAAGCGACTCGTCGACCCGAATCCGGCACGCACCGCAATGTCACTCGTGGTCGCCTTGGTGGAGATCAGCAGCCTTTGCGCCTCAGCCACGCGACACTGCGCGAGATACGCACCGATCGTGATGCCCATGTCGCGGCGGAACACCGCGGCAGCAGTGCTCGGGTGCAGATGCACGACCTCTGCGACGTCAGCGACGGTCAGTGGCTGGCGGAAGTTCATCGAGATGTATGACGCGATCGTCGTCGCGGCGTCGTGAGAGGGCGTCGGGGCGCTCGCATTGACGCGGGTCGACGCGCGAAGGAGCCACGCTTGCGCCTCCAGACGCACGGCGTGGGTGAGCGCAGGTGATGCACCGATTTCGCGCTGCCATGCGTCCATCGCAGCCTCCAGCGATGGCGGGGCATCGAAGGTCGACAGCGCTCCGCGAAGGAGCCCTCCGGTGAAGGCCGTGGGCAGCGACCAGGAGAGCACGTCGACAAGCGGGACGGTCAGCCAGGCGACGGTCATGCCGTCGTCGTGCTCCACCACTCGATGCGGCCGACCGGCCCAGAACACCGCGCATGATCGATCCGTCAGCTCGTGTCGTCCGCCCGCGTGCTCGAGCACCGCTGAGCCGTCCAGCGGCAACAAGAACTCGACGTCATCGTGCCGGTGGGCGCGAGCCATCGAGGGCCGCAGGGACAGGCCGCAGGCCAGCCCGAACACCTCATGCACCGACGGAGCTGTCATACGAGAATCCGGGAAGAAAGCGCGCGCATTAGGGCAGTATGGCCGGAAAACTCGCCTCTAGAATCGCCTGGTGACCCAGCGATTCGCCGACCCGCAGCAAGAGCTCGACCGCGGGCTGCTCACGCCCGAGCAGGTGGCCCAGTTCGACCGCGACGGCTACCTCGTGCTCAAGCAGCGCATCGAACCAGCCCTTCTGGCGCGACTGCAGGTCGCGTCGGAGCGCTGGATGGCCGACGGTGTCGCCCAGGGTCCCCGCAGCGGCACGGACTGGCTGTTCGCCGACCGTCCGACGGGCAGGGCGATGTGGCGCGTTGACTACATCCATTCCAAGGGAGAGGCTGCCTCGCTTGAACTGCTCGGCTCGCGTGCCGTGCTCGGCATCGCCGCGAGTCTCGCCGGTCCGGACTTCGTGCCCACGTATGAGTCGATGGTGCTGAAGGCCGCGGGCGACGGCGCTCCAGTGCCGTGGCACCAGGACGCGGTCCACGCGCGCCGGCACCGGCTGTTCAACGTCGACGTCTACCTTGACGAATCGCGCAGCGGTGCCGGCGCCCTGCACGTCATCCCCGGGTCACAGCTACAGCGCACGGACGCATGCGCGCTCGCCGAGACGCACGGGTGGCAGCTTCCCGGCGCTATCGAAGTCGAACTCGAGGCGGGCGACGTGCTCATCCACGACGACATGATCGTGCACGGTTCGCCCCCTGCCACGGGCAATGCATTGCGTCGAACCATCTACCTGGAGTTCCGTCCGGCTAAGTCGATCCTCGACGACGGCCCATGGACGCCCGAGTGGATGGATGCCCGCCTGCGGCTCATTCCCCTCGCGCTGGCCGAGCGCGCGAAGTGGTGCGGGCCAGCCGACCAGTTCGACTGGCGGATCGCACCCGAACTGCGACCGGTCGTCACTGACGATGTCGCTGCCGAACTCCGCGTCGTACATACCGATCACACACCCGGTGAATGGTGCAGCGCAGGCTGACGCCAATGCTGCGCGCCAGATGAGGGCGCTTCTCGTCAGCCCTTCAGGCGCAGTGCGAAGCGACCGTCCACGTCGAAGGCGAAGTCGTCCACGGTTCCTAGCCCCGGAAGGGGAAGGTGCACCGTTCCCATCGACGCGGACCCCTTCAGCTCAATCTCGGCCATGGCGTCCGTGGGCGGACCGCATGGCGTGACGTCGAGTCCGAGTTCCACGTCGACGCTGCCGGCCTTCGCCCTGCCGACGACATGCCACGGAAGCGCCCTGGTCATCCCCTCGCCGGAGTAGGTCAGGACGTGGGCGTTGTTTCGGCTGACGATGGAACGGGCCGCGCTCTGCATCAGGAAGTTGCGGGTGCGCAACTCATCGAGTGCCAGGCGCAGCGTCAGGTGCACTGCGTCAGCGGTGATGCGCAATTCGCCGCCCGACACCGGTGCGGTGACATCGACGTTGACCAGCCCGATCTTGCCGCTGCGCAGGCGTACCGCTGCCCCGTCGATCGTCTTGATCACCCATATGCCCTCTTGACCCGTCACCTGCACAACCTTGCCATGCGCGCGCCGCGTCAGGCGCGGATCCTTGAGTTGTCGGGGTCGTACATCGGGCGCAGCGAGGCCACTGCGGGGTGCCGCTCCCCGGCGATGTCGACCTGCCAGTCGCCGGACGTGACGAAGTCGGCCGTCACCCCATCGCCGCACTCGACCATCGCGAGCCCGACGGCTCCGCCCAGGGTGTGGCCGTAACTGGCCGCCCGGACGTAGCCGACCGCTGTCCCGTCGCGAAGCACGATCTCGGCGTGGTGCATGAGCGGCTCCGGGTCAAGGACCCGCACCTGCACCAGCCGCCGCGTCAGCGGCCCCTCGGCCTTCTTGGCAAGCACCGCGTCGCGGCCGATGAATCCGCCGGGCTTGTCGAGCGCGACGGCGAAGCCCAGCCCGGCCTCCAGGACGGAGTCGGTGTTGTCGATGTCGTGTCCGTAGTCGCGATACCCCTTCTCCATGCGCAGGCTCGCGAGCGCCTTGAGCCCGGTGTGCCGCACGTCCACGGCGCGGCCAGCCTCGACCAGTTGCTCGTACACGTGCATGGCCTGGTCCGACGGGACGAACAGCTCATAGCCGAGCTCACCCAGGTAGGTGATGCGCACGCACAACGCCCGCGCGAAGCCGATGTCGATACTGCGGGCGGCCCGGAACGGGAAGGCCTCGTTGGAGAGATCGACCGATGTCAGCGACTGCAGGAGCTCCCGCGAGCGCGGTCCCTGCACGTTGATCTGCGCGAGGCCCGACGTCACATCGGTCACGAAGGCATGGGCATCGCCGATGTGCCTGCGCAACCACGCGTGGACATGTCCCTGGGCGTTGTCGGAAGCCACGACCATGAACTCGACCTCGTCGAGCTTGGTCACGGTGAGGTCGGCCTCGAGCGTGCCGCCTTCGTTGAGCCACTGCGTGTAGGTGATGAACCCGGGTTCACCATCGACCGCATTCGCGGAAATCAAGTCCAGCACCCGTCCTGCATCGCGCCCCTGCACGAGGAACTTCGACATGAATGACATGTCCATCAGGCCGACGCCCTCGCGCACGGCCCGGTGCTCGGACTCCCACTTCGGGAACCAGCTCTGCCGACCCCAAGACAGCTCGCCGACGGTCGCCTCGACGCCGGGGCCGGCGTACCAGTCCGCACCCTCCCAGCCGCTGACGTCACGGAAGTACGCCCCCTGCTCGGCAAGCCGGTCGTGGATGGGCGAGCGCTTCACACCGCGCGCGGTCTGCATCGACCTTCCGGGGAAGTGCGTCTGGTAGACCATGCCGAGCGTCTCCACTGTGCGCTCGGCCCGGTAGCGCGGATTGAGCTGGTACGGCTGGAAGCGGTCGATGTTGAACCCTGTGATGTCCATGTCGGGCCGGCCGTCGACCAGCCAGTTCGCCATCAGGCGGCCCAGCCCGCCGCCGTGGATGATGCCGACGGAGTTCATGCCGGCCGCCACGAAGTAGTTGCGCAGGTTCGGGGCCTCGCCGACCACCGGGGCAAGGTCGGGGGTGAACGACTCGGGGCCACAGAAGAACTTGCGGATGCCGGCCTCCAGCGTGACGGGCACCCGATCCATCGCGCGCTCGAGGTAGGGGCCCATGCGGTCCCAGTCCGGCGGGATCTCTCCGAACGAGAAGTCCGGCGGGATCCCGTCGACATGCCACGGAGCGCAGACCGGCTCGAACAGCCCGATCATCAGGCCGCTGCCCTCCTCGCGGTAGTACCCGTGCCGGGAGGGGTCCTCGAAGACCGGCCACTCAGGATCGACGCCCTCGATCGGCTCGGTGATCAGGTAGTAGTGCTCGGCCGCCTGCAGCGGGATCACGACGCCGGACTTCTCGCCCAGCTCGCGTGCCCACATGCCGGTGCAGTTGACGACGAATTCGCACTCGATATCGCCCTCGGCCGTCGCCACCCCCGTCACGCGATCGCCTGCGGTCAGGACACCCGTGGCGGCCACGCCCTCGAGGATCGTCACGCCCTTCATCCGTGCGCCCTTGGCAAGTGACATCGTCACGTCGACGGGATTCACCCGGCCGTCCTGCGGCACATAGAAGCCGGCCAGGAGGTCGTCGGTCTTCGCGATCGGGAACCGCTCGGCGATCTCCGCCGGCGTGATTTCGATGACGTCCAGTCCGACCTGGCGGTTGAACGCCGCCACGCGGCGGTATTCCTCCAGCCGGCCCTCGTCGGCGGCAGCCTCAATGAAGCCGACACGCTTGAAGCCGGTCGACAGTCCGGTCTCCTCCTCCAGCCGGGCGTACAGCTCGCGGGAGTACATCCGCATCGACATCGACGTCTCCGACAACGACCCGAAGCACGTCATCAGGCCGGCCGCGTGCCAGGTGGTGCCGGACGTCAGCCGGTCACGCTCGAGCAGGACGACGTCGGACCAGCCCCGGTGGCCGAGGTGGTAGGCGATGGACGTCCCGATCACCCCACCACCGATGATGACCACGCGCGCCCGAGCAGGCAGCGATCGGGCGGACGGGGTTCCGGGCGCATCAGCCATGCTCCGACCCTATTCGCCGACTGCAGCGGCACGCGTCGCAACCCAGCGGCGGTTTCATGCGGTGGTCGCAACACGGATTAGGTGTTCGACGTTAGCAGGAGGTCGTTGAGCGCCTCGCGGGGTTTGCGCCAGCCGAGGGTTTCGCGTGGGCGGCCGTTGAGCTGGTCGGC
>Ga0194043_1000306_pt1 | contig 26508 bp, 21 predicted proteins | sample JunL4415m_MetaG_FD_161274 | JGI IMG/M metagenome (GOLD analysis project Ga0194043, IMG submission 161274) | Anoxic zone freshwater microbial communities from boreal shield lake in IISD Experimental Lakes Area, Ontario, Canada - Jun2016-L442-15m | ecosystem: Environmental > Aquatic > Freshwater >...
GCCCTGTAGCGGCCCATCCACCAGCGCCGGTCAGCAGGCGGCGCATCGCGGGAGGAGCTGACCGACTCCGGCCGTGGAGAGATTTGCCTAAGTTCTGGTACGCTACTGTCGATACCTCCCCTGCGAGGCGGCGGACGACCTTGACACGACGACCTTCGACATCCGGGCTGCTCAGCGTGGCCGAGGCCGCGGCGGAGCTGGGCGTGAGCCCGGCCACCGTGCGCCGCGCCAGCGACGCGGGGGTGCTGGCCTGTCGGCGCAGCCCGGGCGGCCACCGGCGTTTCGAGCGGGCCGCCCTCGAGGGCTTGACGCGCGACCGCCTGCTGCGCTCCGCTCGCGATGCAGACGTCGGCGAGCGCGAGGTCCTGCGGGCGCTCGCCGATCTCGGTGAGGCGGCCCGCCATTGGGACGACATGGAAGGGCTGTTGCTGGCGGTCGCCGGACGCATGCTCGCCACCACCGGCGCTGTGACCTGCGACATCTTCAGACTCGAGCAGGATGGCGTCTTCCGTTGCCTCGTCAGCCTGGATCGCGGTGGTCCCGACGAGGCCGCGGTCGGCCACATCCTGCGAACGGATGCGTTTGCGGTGGCGCGAGAGGCGATCGCCGAGCGCGTTGTGGCGCACGTGAAGGACAGGGACGACCCGCGGTTCAGCGAGGAGGATCGTCGGGTCTACGACAAGTACGGCTTCGCCGGCGAGCTCTGCATCCCGCTGCTCGCCCAAGACAGGGTCGTCGGATTCATCGAGCTCTACGGCGACCGGCCCGACAGCTTCTCGCCGTCGACCCTCGAGTACGCCCGCGGCGCCGCGCACGTCGTCGCCGGGGCTCTCGAGAAGGCGCTGCTGCTCGAAGCTCTCGAGGATCGCACCAGGGTGTTGCGCGAGCTCTTCGACCTCGCGCGGCTCCTCTCCCAGACCTACGACGCGGAGCAGCTCCTGCGCACCGTGGCCACGCGCCTTCTCCAGGCCGTCCAGGCGGCGCACTGCGACATCTACCAGATCTATGGCGAGGACTATCGCTGCGTCGTGAGTGCGGGCGCCGACGGCTTTCTGAGCTCGTACGAGGGCAGTGTCCTCGACCTCGCCGGCAATCCCACGAGCGCCAGGGCGCTTGCCGAGCACCGCACCCTCGTGATCGCCGATGTCGAGGCGTCGGAGCTCAACGCGAAGGAGCGCGACGCGCTGCTCGCGCAGGGCCTGCGCAGCGAGCTCTGCATCCCCCTCGTGGTCAAGGACGCGGCGGTCGGCCTCATCGATCTCTTCGGCGCCCATCCGCGCGATTGGCAGGAGTGCATCGAGCTCGCCGCCGGGGTGGGCCAGCTTGTCGCCGGCGCCATGGAGAACGCCGATCTGCGCGACCGCCTGGAAGGGCGCAACCGCGATCTGCGCACGCTCGTGGAGGGCGGCCTCGAGTTCAGCTCGACGCTCGACGTGGAGCGCGTGCTCCTGTCCATCGCGCGCCGGATGCGTGGGGCCACGAGGGCGGCGGCCTGCGACATCTACGCTGTGGACGGGGAGTCGCTGCGCGCCCTGGTCGCGGTGGACGACAAGGACGCCGCCGAGCAGGACTTCGCCGGCCAGGAGTTCCCGGTGGCCGACTACCCGCTGACGGGTGAGGCGCTCAGGACCGGCCGTGCGGTCGTGATCGAGGACGTCCTTGAGGACGTCCGCGCCAGCCCGCTGGAGCAGCAGCGCTGGGCGCAGTACGGCTTCCGCTCGGGGGTCATCGCCCCGCTCATCAACGGTGTCCAGATCGTCGGCGCCACGGCGCTCTACGGCAGCGCGCCGCGCTCCTTCGGGCAGCTGGACCTGCTGCGCGGGCTCAGCCAGGTCGCGGGGCAGGCGATCGTCAACGCGCGCCTGTACGGTGAGCTCGACCGCGGCGCCCAGCGCGCGGCGTTGCTCAACGAGGTCAGCGCCGAGCTGTCGGGCGCCCTCGACACCCGTCAGCTTCTGGCGATGGTCGCCGAGCGCCTGCGGGCCGTCGCCGACGTGAGCAGGTGCAGCGCCTTCCTGGTCGCCGGCGACGAGCGGGTGGAGTGCGTGGCGACCTCGTCGCTGGGCCGACCGACCCAGGGGACCGTGCCCGGCGTGTTCGTCGGGCTGGAGCGCTGGCCGGTGACGCGTCTCGTGATCGAGACCCAGCGCACGGTGGCCGTCACGTCGCTGGACGACCCGCGCATCGACGCCGACAGCCGGGCGTGGCTGGCGGCGCATAACGTCAGGAGCTACCTCGTGGCGCCGCTCATCGCCAAGGGCGCGGTCGTCGGCACCCTGGAGCTCACGGAGACCCGCCGCGAGCGCGTGTTCACCGGCGACGAGATCGGCCTCGTGGAGGCCGTGTGTCGCGTCGCCGGTCTGGCCATGGACAACGCGCTGCTGATCGGCGACCTCGAGCGCCGCAATCGCGAGGCGGAGCTGCTCAACGAGATCGCCAGACGCACCACGGCCAGCCTCGATCTCGGCGAGATCGCCGAGGCCACGGTCGCCGGCCTCGGCCGTCTGGTCCCCATCGCGAGCTACACCATGACGCTCGTGGAGCGCGGCGAGCCCATCCAGGCGTACGGGTCCGGGCCGTCCCAGCGAGCGCTTTCGGCGGTGGCCGGAGGCGGCGCTCTGGGCGACGTGCTCGAGCGGCTGCGCCGCGAACGCGTGGTCATCCTCGACGGCGCGCACGAAGGGTCCGCGCCCGGAGGGCGCCCGGCGGCTGCCGCCGGCCACTCGAGCGCCGCCATCGGGCTGTTCGACCAGCACATCCTGATCGGCGTGCTCATGTTGGAGGGCGCCTCCCCCGGGGCTTTTTCGGCGGTCGACGCGGGCATTCTCGAGCGCGTGGGGGTACACCTGTCCCTGGCCGCCAACAACGCCGGGCTCTACCAGGAGATCAAGACCCTGCACCTGAACAACCTCAAAGGGCTCTCCACGGCGCTGAACGCCAAGGACTACTACACCTGGGGGCACGCCGCGCGCGTGGCCGCCTACACCGTGCTGCTCGGCGAGGAGCTGGGGTGGGAGCCGGAATGGACCGAGCAGGTCCGCGAGGCCGCGTATCTCCACGACATCGGCAAGATCGGCGTCTCCGACAGAGTCCTCGTGAAGCAGGGGCCGCTCAACGCGGAGGAGTGGGAGCTCATGCGGCAGCACCCGGCCGTGAGCGCCGAGATCATCAAACCGCTCTTCTCCGCCGATCTTGTGGCCGCCGTGCGGCACCACCACGAGCGGTACGACGGCAAGGGTTACCCCGACGGACTCGCCGGCGAGGAGATCCCCGAGCTGGCGCGGGCGCTGTGCGTCATCGACTCCTACGACGCCATGTCGTTGCAGCGTCCGTATCGCGATGCGCGCACCTACGAGGAGTGTCTCGCCGAGCTGCGGAGCTGCCGGGGCACGCAGTTCGACCCCGGCATGAGCGACGCGTTTCTGCGCGTGCTGGAGCGGCTGGCCGGGCTGCGCGAGGTGGCGCGGCGCGCCGCCGCCGAGGCGGCGGCGCGCATCGACCCCGAGCGGCACGCCACGCTCCGCGATCCCGACGACGAGGCTGGTCCGGAGTACGCCGGGATCCAGAAGGTGCTGCGGGAAACGCGTGACGCCCACCCCGAGGTGCGCTTCATGACGACCTCGGCGAGCAGGGACGGGCGCACCGTGATCGTGGTCGACGCCGAGGAGGAGGGCTCACCCGAGCGCTCGCCGCTCGGCGAGGATGTGGTCGCCGACGACGCCATCACGCAGGTCCTCTCGGGCCGCCCCATCGTCTCCAACGCCCTCTTTGTCGACAACTTCGGGGTGTGGGTCAACGGCCTGGCGCCGCTGACCGGCGAGGATGGAGAGATCCTCGCGGCCGTGGTGGCCGACGTGCCCGCTCTCAGCGCGATGGGCGCCAAAGGCTTCGCGCGCATGACCACCGAGGCCCCGGTCTCCACGTTGCAGGAGGCGGCCGTCCGCCTGAGCCGCGCCGAGATCGAGGCCATCACCGACGGCCTGACCGGGCTGTACAACCACCGCTACCTGCACGAGCGCCTGACCGAGGAGCTGAGCCGGGCGCGCCACGAGAGCCATGGCGTGGCGCTCCTCTTCTGCGATCTCGACTTCTTCAAGGAGTACAACGACCGCCTGGGGCACGCCGCCGGCGACACCGCGCTGCAGGCCACGGCGCGCATCATCGAGAGCTGCACGCGGCGCGCCGACCTGGTGGCGCGCTACGGCGGCGAGGAATTTGTCGTGGTGCTCCCCGGGGCGGCCGAGGCGGAGGCGGTGGAGATCGCCGGGCGCATCCGCGCCGCCGTGGCCGAGCACCATCACGGCAACGGAGGCCTGACCATCAGCATCGGCGTGGCCACTTGTCCGCAGGCGGCCACGACCAAAGAGGGCCTGCTCGAGGCCGCGGACCGGGCGCTCTACGTCGCCAAACGGCTCGGCCGCGACCGCGTCGTGGCCGCCGGATCCGCCGGAGACTGACCCTCGCCGCCCGGCCGGCGGCCGCGTTGGCGAGCGACCGCGCCGGCTTGGCCGCGCCGGCCGCCGCCGGCCCTGCCCCGCCTCACCCCGTGTGCATGAAATTGATCACGTCGCCGTCCTGAACGACGTATTCCTTGCCCTCGGTGCGCAGCAGCGCCTTCTCGCGGGCGGCGTGAAACGAGCGCAGCGCGATGAGGTCGTCGATGTTCACGACCTGGGCGCGCACGAACCCGTGCTCGATATCGCTGTGGATGCGCCCCGCGGCCTGCTTGGCCGTCCAGCCGCGGGGTAGCTGCCAGGCGCGCGACTCGCTGCTGCGAAGGTCGCCGGTGAAGAAGGTGATGTAGCCGAGCACCTCATAGGCCGCGCGCAGAAAGACGTCGACCGCCCCCGCCTCGTCGGCGCCGAGCTCGGCGCGGAACTCGGCGGCGTCTTCGGGCTCGAGATCGGCGAGCTCGGCTTCGAGGCGCGCGGCGACCGCGACCACCTGGTCGCCGCGGCCGCGCGCCCACTCGACGAACGCGGCGTGGGCGGCCAGCGCTTCGGCGGCGCCCACGCCGTCGTCGGTGTTGAAGACGAAGAGGACGGGCCGGTCGCTGACGAGCGCGAGCTCGCGGAACAGGGCTGCGTCGTCGGGATGACGTTCCACGCCGCGCGCCGGCCGCCCTTGCTGGAGGGCGGTGAGAAGGCCTTCGAGCGTCGCCAGCTCGCGCCCGGCCGCCTTGTCGCCGCTGCGCGCCGCCTTGCGCGTCTTGTCGATGCGGCGCTCCACGAGCTCGAGGTCGCCGAGGACGAGCTCCATCTCGACGAGCTCGACGTCGGCTCTGGGGTCGGCGGTCTCGCGGACGTGCGCCACCTCGGGATTGGCGAACACGCGGATCACATGGGCGACGGCGTCGACGCCGCGGATGTCGGCGAGAAAGCGGTTGCCGAGGCCCTCGCCGCGGCTGGCGCCCTCGGCCAGGCCGGCGATGTCGACGACGTCGATGGTCGCGTTGACCTTGCGCGGCGTCTCGAGCACCCCGTCGAGGCGGTCCAGACGCGGGTCGGGCACCGCGACCACGCCGATGTTGGACTCGGCCGAGGTGTAGGCGTAGGCGGTGGCCGCCGCATTGGCGTGGGTGAGAGCGTTGAACAGGGTCGTCTTGCCGACGTTGGGCAGGCCGACGATGCCGAGTTTCACGGGCGTTTCTCCAGTTTGCTGGTGAGCAGGGTCTCGAGGAGGCGCGAGAGATCGGCGAGCTGTCGCCGCACGCGCCCCGGATAGGTGCGGTCGATGAAGGCCACCGTGTCGTTGCGGCTGTGCCACAGGCGGCCGCCCCCGCCGGTGGCGGAGAGTCCGGTATCGTCCGCCTCCCAGTCCGTCGCCGTGAACGCCGCCGTGGCGATGTCGTCGAGGGCGAACGGCTGGTCGTCGCTGGGCGCCATGGAGACGCCCGCGGGGCGGCCCTTGCCGGGCGGACTGGTGCGCAGCGGGATGCCCAGGCTCTGGGCCGCGGAGAGCGCGTCGTCGCGCAGCCAGGTCGGCCCGCCGAAGCGGCTGGTCACCGCGAGCTCGGCGCCCCCGGCCACGGCGTCGAGATCGATCATGCCGATGGTCGCGCGCCGCTCCAGGTCGTTCATGGAACGCACGTAGTAGCTGGAGCCCAGGAGGCCCTTCTCCTCGGCGCCGAAGGCGACGAACACGATGGTGTACGGCGTATCCTGCGACTTGATGCGCGCCGCGGTCTCCAGCAGCAGCCCCGTGCCCGTGGCGTTGTCGGAGTAGCCCTCGCCGACGGGCGCCGAGTCGTAGTGGGCGCCGACGATCAGGCGCCTCGCCGACTCCCCCTCCTTGACGGCGATGATGTTGGCGGAGTGAACACGCCCTCGCGCAGTGCTTGCGAGGAACTCCTGGGTGCGCGGGAAGTAGCCGTACTGCTGGAACGCGTTGAGGACGAGCTCGCGCGCCTCGATCTCGCCCCAGGTGTCGGCGGCGCGCGGATGCACGGTCGTGGCGAACGTCCTGGCCAGCACATCGGCCACGGCGCCGTGGGCGGTGGCCGACACGGCGGCGGAGGGGCGGCCCGCCTTCTTGGCGGTACGCTCACAGCCGCCGAAGGCGCCGGCCGCCGCCAGACCGATGGCGACGACCAGGGCCGCCGCCACGGCGACCGCGAGCAGGCCCCCACGTGTGCGCAGCGCCGTCATCTCAGAGCGGCGCCGGGACGAGAAGGATCCAGAGGGCGCCGACCACGAGCCCGAGCGCCAGCCCGCCGAGGATGTCGCCGAGGTAGTGCACCCCGAGGTACACGCGACTGAAGCAGAGCAGGGCGGTGAGCGCGATGAGGGCCGGCAGCGCGACGGGGTACAAGGCGCCCACGGTGAAGGTACCGACCACGGCCATGCTCGCGTGCGACGAGGGGAACGACTTGCTGAAGGGCAGCGGGATCTGCTGGGGCTGGGTGGGGTCGGCGATGGGCGGTCGCGGCCGGGCCACGAGGCGCTTGATGAGAAAGCCCGCCGCCTCCACGAGCGTCACCGGCACGGCCACGTACAGGACTCTCGCCAGGGGCCGCGGCTCGCCGAAGAGCCACGGCAGAACGCAGATGACGTACCAGAGGACGCCGTAGTTGGCGGTCAGAGAGAAGGCCCCGAGGGGCCACGCGAACCAGCGCGGGTGCGGCCAGCCGATGGCCGCACGCCGCGAGAGCTCGCGGTCGAGGCGGTCGAGGCGGCCGGGGAGGGTCGGCGGCGCGGCGTCTGTGGAGCGGGGGGCGGAAGGCATGGGAATGACTGCAGTATACTCTCCGCCGGTTTCCGCCTGCCTCCGCCCGCCCGCGAGGGCAACCTACGAATCAGCGGCGCGGCTCAGACCTGGCCCTGCAGGTCGGCCAGCATCTTGCGGATGGCCGCCGCCGACTCGCGCATCCCGAGAGCCCGCGAGATCTTCTCGGCCTCGGTGAGCTGCAGCACCGCGTCGATGGTCTGACCCTGCTGCCGGTAGTTCGTCGCCTGGTCGATCTCGTACTTGACCAGGTCGGTGAGCATGCGGCGGACCTCCGGATCCTGCAGATCGACCATCTTGCGGCTCGTCGTGACGATGATGTCGGAGAGCGGCGCCCCGCGGCCACCGGGGCCAGACTGCGCGGCCGCCTCTGGCGCGGCGGGCGCGCTCCGCGCGGGCCGCGCGGGCGCCGCGGCGGCGGGCGCGCCCTCGGCGGGCCGTTGGCGCCCCGCGGGCTCCGCCGCGGCCGGCAGCTCGCCGGTGGTCTCGTCGTCCGCCGGGGCCGCCCGCGAGGCGACGGAGCCGGCCGCCGCCGTGCCGGCCTCGAGCGTGTCGCCCCAGGCGCCCCAGTCCAGGCCCAGCGCGTCGTGCTCGCGCCCCCGCGTCCCCGTGGCGACCGGCGGCGCGGGCACGGCGTCCTCGTCCACGGGCCGGCTCTGGCGCTGCACGCCGGGGTCGACGGTGATGTCTTCCATGGGCTGCTCGGCCTTGCCGAGGGTGGAGAGCGTGTCCTGCGGCGCATCGTCCAGAAACGAGGCGTGATACGCCAACGCCGGCGGCTGTTCGTTGGCGTGGCCTCGGCGTCGCGTCACCAGGAGCGCGATGATGAGCAGAAGGACGATCGCCGCCGCGACGGCGATGCCCACGATCTGCACGGTGGTCATGTGATCTGCGTCCCTTTGCCGGTCGTCTGTGCCTTGCAGCGTAGTCGTTCTCCCGGGCGAGCGCCAGTCCTTGCCGCTTGCCGCGGTACAATGACCTCGTGATCGATGCGCCCACCATCGCCGCCGTCATGACCGACCTGGGAGAGCCGCCGTACCGGGCGCGCCAGGTCTACGAGGCCCTCACGCGCGGCCTCGCCGTCGATTTCGACGGCATGACCAGCCTCCCCGCGGCGCTGCGGGGGGCGCTGGCGGAGCGCCTTCGCCCGCTCTCTCTCGAGGACGTCGAGACGCGCGTCGCACCGCGCGGCGCCGCTCGCAAGACCCTCTTCTCGACTGCCGACGGTCACCCCGTCGAGGCCGTGCTCATGACCTACGCGAAGCGCGCCACCGTGTGCGTGTCCACGCAGGTCGGCTGCGCTGTGGGTTGCGCGTTCTGCGCCTCCGGGCGTCTGGGCCTGCGCCGCGACCTGACCGCCGAGGAGATGGTCGACCAGGTGCTCCACTTCGCGCGCCTGCTCAGAGGCGACGAGCGCCGCGTGACCAACGTCGTCTTCATGGGCATGGGCGAGCCGTTTCACAACTACGACGAGACACTGCACGCCTGCCGTCTTCTCAACGACGAGTCCGGCTTCAATCTGGCGGCGCGGTCCATCTCGGTGTCGACGGTGGGCGTGGCGCCCGGCATCGATCGCTTCGCGGAGGAGGATCTGCAGCTCAACCTGGCCGTGAGCCTGCACGCCGCCACCGACGCGGTACGCGACCGCCTGGTGCCTCTCAACCGCACGTATCCTCTGGACGAGGTGTTCGCGGCGTGCGCGCGGTACGTGCGGCGCACCCACCGCAAGGTCCTCTTCGAGTACGTGGTTTTGCGCGGCGTGAACGACACCGACGAGCAGGCGCAGATGCTGGCCGCGCGGGTGCGGCCGCCGCACTATCACCTCAATCTGATCGCCTACAACGAAACCGGCGGCGAGTTCGCCCGCCCCCGGGCGGACCAGCTCGCCGCCCTGCACGCCCGGCTCGAAGCCGCGGGCGTCAGCTGCACGGTCAGACGCTCGCCGGGGGCGGAGATCGAGGCGGCTTGCGGGCAGCTCGCGCTGCGTTCGGTCGAAACGGCCCGTCAGCCCTGAGGCCACGCGGCGCGCAGCGCCTCGGCGGCGGCCTCGGGGTCGACGGTCACCAGCGCGATGTCGGCGCCGAGCTCGAGCCCCGCGATGCCCGAGAGGCGCGGCGCCAGCTCCACGTGCCAGTGAAACGTGCCGCGCAGCTCCGCCGGCGCCGTGTGCAGCCAGAGGTTGAGCGGCGCGCCGCCGGTCGCGGCGTCCACCGCGATGAGCGCGCGCCGCAAAGCGCCGGCCAGCGGACGCAGGTCGGCGCGCCGCACGTCGGGCTCGTGCGTGCGCGGGGCAAGCCACAGCTCCCCCGGGAAACGCGCCGCCGCCGGCGCCCAGACCGCAATATCGCCGGCGTGCACGAGGCGCGCGCCGGCGCCGTCGATCTCGGCGCAGAGCACGCAGCCGCCGTAGCGGTTGCCGAAGCGCTCGAACTCGAGCAGCTCGTCGAGCAGCAGCGGCGGCACGAGCGGGGTGCCGAACAGCTGCGCGTGGGGGTGCGCGAGCGAGGCGCCGGCGCCCGGGCCGCGGTTGACGATCAGCGTCGCCGCGGCCGCCCCGGCGGCCATCTGCGCGGCGATGCGCCGGCGCCAGACCTCAAGGACCTCGAGCAGGCCTTCGTCGCCGAGGTCCTCGAGCTCCGCTTCGTGGTCCGGCGAGTGCACGATCACCTCGTGCCTGCCGGCGAGGGCGGGGTACTTGTTGGGGACGACGCGGATGCGCCAGCCAGGCGTGTCGGGGGCGCCGCCGGGCCGCACGGCATCGACCTCCGGCGGGGTGAGCCCTTCGTTGCCGGCGCAGAACGGGCACGGCCCCGACGCGCCGGCGGCCGCCGCGGCGTGCAGATCGCTGGGCCGCGCCGCGCGCCCCGGCGCGACGATCGTCAGCTTTCCGTTCACGGGGTTGCGGCGGAGCTCGCCGCCGAAGGTGGAGTGGTCGCCGCTCGTCGTCGCTCCTCGAATCGCCTGGGGGAAAGGCTACTCCGCGTCGAGCGAGGCGTCGAGCGAGGCGTCGAGCACCGCCCCGGCGTCGTCTCCCTTCGAGCGGTAGAGCTGGCGCGCGTCGCGCAGCTTGTCGTACTCGTCATCCAGTACGGCGCCCATCTCGCGCCACAGGCAGACATCCTGCTTGAGGTGCCTGGCCTTGATCGCCGGGGTGCACTCGTCCTCGAGCGGGCAGGCGTAGCACACCTCGTTGTCCACGACGTTCACGGTCTTGCGCGCCTGCTCGCCCTCGTCGATGCGCCGGTAGGCGTCGAGAAGCAGTTGCTGGACATTGCCCTGGATCGTGACCTGGAAGCGCGGCATCTGATCGGGTTCGTCGTAGATGAACACGCCGTTCTGCCAGTGCGCCAGCTCAAACACCTGGTCCAGCGTCTGCCGCTCCATCACCTCGCGGATCCGGGCCTCACTCGTGAAGCCCCTCTCGATGAGACGCTGGCCGAGGGGCATGAACTTCCTCTGGTCGTGAGTGAGCGCGGAGTCTTCGATGAGGGCCTCCGCGAGCTGCTGCTCGCTCAGGCAGCCGGCCTTGACGAGACGCGTGCCGAGCTTTTCGTCGGAGATCGGCAGGGAGATCGCTTCCACGCCGCCCTTGACAAGGTAGATGAACCCGTATTCCTCGAAATCGCGCACCTCGAGCACGCCGCTGGCGGCGTTCTGCGCAAGGAACTGCAGGACGCTCGCCAGGTCAAACCTGTGGATCGATCCCTGGAGTAGCATCGCCTTGTCTCCGCCGGCTTTCGTCGTCCATTCCGCCTATCGGCAGAATGCAGGGAAAAGCTTAGACGGCGGCGGCGTGGACCCTGCGTCGGAGGCCGGCCGGGCCAAATTGACCCGGCCTCCGCCGCGCGGCTATACTGCACGTTCTGAGTATCGGCGATCGAGCGAGGAAGCTGTGAAGAGGACCTACCAACCGAACACCCGCAAGCGCAGCAAGACCCACGGCTTTCGCAAGCGGATGAGCACTCGCGCGGGTCAGATGGTCATCAAGAGACGGCGGCAGAAGGGGCGCAAGCGCCTCTCGGCATAGCCGCCCGGCCCATGGCCACCAAGCGCCCCCGCCTCTCGCGTTCTTCCGATTTCCGGCGCATCTACAGGCAGGGGAGTTCGACGGCCTCCCGGTTTCTCGTGCTGTACACGTTCAGGCGCCCCGTCGAGGCGGGCGCCGAGGGGCCGAGGCTGGGGCTGTCGGTCTCAAAGAAACTGGGCGGAGCCGTCGTCCGTAACCGCGTCAAGCGTCTGCTGCGCGAGGCCTTTCAGGGCTGCGCGGGGCATCTGGCCGAGGAGTACGATCTCGTGGTGATCGCGCGCCCGCACCTGCTCGAGCTCGTCGCTCGCGAGAGCGCCGGGGAGAAAGGCCTCGTCGGCGCGGCCGCGCGCGAGCTGTTCGCGCGTGCCGGCGTCCTCAACGAGGTCCAGGACCTGTGAACAAGATCCTCATCGCCTTCATCAAGGTGTACCAATACACTCTCTCGCCGCTTCTTGGGCCGCGCTGCAGGTACTACCCGTCATGCTCCAACTACGCCGTGGGCGCGCTGCGCGAGTACGGCGCCGTGCGCGGCCTCGGTTTGGCCACGTGGCGCATTCTGCGCTGCAATCCTTTCAGCAACGGCGGCTACGACCCGGTGCCGCCGCGTCACAAGGGGTGCGAGTCTGAGCACTGCGAGCCGGATGTGAGCGCTCGTGTATAACTGGCCCATCCTCAAGCAGCTGGTCTTGCTGCTGCACTGGATCCTCGTCACGATCAACGACTTTCTCGCTTCGCTGGGGCTCGGCCCAAGCTGGACCTGGGGCCTCGCCATCATCGGCCTGACCATCATCGTGCGTCTCGTACTGTTCCCGCTCACCTGGAAGCAGTTCAGCTCGGCGCAGTCCATGCAGGTCATCCAGCCGCAGCTCAAGGAGCTGCAGAAGAAGTACAAGAGCGACCGCGGCAAGCTCCAGGCGGAGACGATGAAGCTCTACCAGGAGCACCGCGTCAACCCGTTCGCTTCCTGCCTGCCGCTGCTTCTTCAGCTCCCGGTCTTCATCAGCCTGTACGCGGCCATCAAGGGTCTGGGTCCTCTCAGCGCCCCCCAATACCAGGCCTCGGTCGAGGCCCTCAACCAGGCCAGCTTTCTCTGGATCCCGCACCTCGGGCTGCCGGACCCGTACTACATCCTGCTCGTCCTGTACGTCGTCTCTCAGCTCATCTCGACGGAGCTGATGCTCTCCACGCAGACCGACAAGTCGCAGAAGATGATCATGCGGGCCATGCCCATCATGTTCGTGTTCTTCCTCTTCCGCTTCCCGGCCGGCCTGTTCGTCTACTGGGTGACCACCAACGTGTGGACCATCGGCCAGCAGCTCCTCATCCGCAAGGTGATGAAGCCCAAGGACCTGGCGACGATGACCGCCAAGCCCGCCAGGCGCAGCCGTCTCATGGAAGCGCTTACGGCCGCGCAGGGCGACCGCATGCAGACCCGCGAGGACCTCATCGCCAAGCAGAAGGCCGAGAGGGCGAAGCAGGGGGGCGCCAAGCAGGCCCCCGGCCAGCCGGCGGTCAAGAAGGGCGCCCGCAAGGCCCCGCCCGGCAAGGGCAAGAGCAAGCAGAGCCCGAAGCAGAGCCCGAAGCAGAGCCCGCCGGCGGGTCAGGGAAAGAGCCAGAGCGGCCCGGCGGGCGGCTGAGTGCGGCCGCCCTGCGGCCGTCGTCACTCCCGCGGAGAGCGGAGGCAGCGATGACAGGATCTGACGACCTTCAGCCGGTCGACGACGGCGAAGACGACGACACCGAGTTCGCGACCATCGCCGGCGCGGCCACCATCCCGGAGGCCAAGCGCAAGGCGCTGGACCAGCTCCGCAAGGTCGTGCCCTACGTCAACGAGGCCGACGTCGACTTCGTCGTCATGGAAGAGGGCAGCAAAGGCGGCTTCTTCGGGCGCGGCAAGAGCGAGGCCCAGGTCGAGGCGCGCCTGCGGCCGGCGGGTGAGCGCGTCGGCGACGACCTCCAGCCCGACGTCGAGGTGCTGCGCGAGTTCGTGCAGACCACGGTCGAGCTCATGGGCATCGAGGCGCACGTCGGCGCCGGCGAGGTCGGCGAGGCGGTGAAGGCCGACATCGGCGGCGACGATCTCGGCCTCCTCATCGGGCGGCACGGCGCCACCATCGACGCCCTGCAGTACATCGCCGCGATCGTCGTCAACGGCGACCGTCGTGAGCGGCGCCAGGTGATCGTCGACGCCGAGGGCTATCGCGAGCGTCGCGAGGTCGCGCTCTCGTCCCTGGCCGAGCGTACGGCGCAGAAAGTCGTGCGCGAGGGCGCCGCCGTGGCCCTTCAGCCCATGACGGCGGCCGAGCGCAAGGTGATCCATCTGCACCTCAAGGATCATCCTCGCGTCGCGACCGTCTCGGAGGGCAACGAGCCTTTCCGCGCGGTGGTCGTCTCTCTCAAACGGCCACCCGGCTGACGGCTTGGGGTATCCTCTGCACAGGAGGAGCCCCTACGAGTCGGTAGAGCAACGTGGCGCCCCGCGGGGCGGGCGCCGGGGTCCGATCACGCCAGAGGGAGGCAGACTCATGCGTCGCAAGTACGTGTCAATGTGGATGGTGCTGGTCCTGGTGCTCGCGGTGGCCCTGCTCGCGGCCGCCGGCTGCGGGGGCGACAAGGCGGCGTCGGGCGGCTCTCCGGGCGCCACGGCCGTCGCCGCGAGCGTGTCCGCCGACCAGGTCGTCAAAGACAGCGAAGCCAAGATGGCGCAGGTGAAGAGCGCCTCGTTCACCGCCGACATGGGCCTCGAGGTCCAGGGCGACCCGAACAAGATGACCGACCCCACGCAGAAGGCGCTGCTCACTCAGGGCGTCTCGATGCACGCGGAGGGCAAGAGCGCCACCGACCCTATGGCCGCCGACATGAAGCTGAGCGTGGGCCTCGCCGGGCAGACCCTGGAGTTCGGGCTGATGGCGCAGGGCGACAAGGCATGGGTGGAGTACGAGGGCAAGTGGTACGTGGTGGACCAGAAGAACTCGAAGAGCCTGAGCGACCAGGCCAAGACCGGCGCCGCGCCCACCGAGCAGCTCAAGAGCCTGGGCCTCGACCCGTCCGCCTGGGGGACGAACTATGAGATGGTCGGCGCCGAGGACATGGCCGGCACGCAGGTCTATCACGTGAGGGCCACGGCCGACCCGGCCAAGCTCGCCGCGGACCTCACCAAGGCGATGAACGATCCGAGCCTGCTGGACAAGCTCGGCGACCCAGGCACGGCCAAGCAGCTCGAGCAGGGTCTGGCGCAGAACAGGAAGCAGGTCGAAGTGCTCAAGAAGAGCCTCAAGAACGTCACGGTGGATTACTGGATCGGCATCGACGACATGCTGATGCGCAAGGCGGAGTTTGCCGCCGAGCTGGCCACCAGGGGCCAGGAGGGCATGGAGGGCATCGACGGCATGACCATGAAGATGAGCATGACGATGGCCGACTTCGATCAGCCGGTCACGGTCACGCCGCCGGCCAAGGCGCTGCCCTTCGACACGCTCATGAACGAGGTGCTCGGGGGCATGATGGGCGGCAGCGGCTCCGGGCTGAGCTTCTGAGAGGGACGTGAAAGGCCGCCGCGCGCGGCGGCCCGGCAATGACGAAGGGCCGGGGGGCGCCGAGAGGCGCCCCCCGGCCCTTCAGGCCTGCGGGCCTCTCAGCGGTCCCAGTCGAAGTCGCGGGACTGCGTCTTCTCCCAGGAAGCGGCCTCGTCGTCGCTGCGCTGCCCGAGCAGCGACTTGCTGAGGATCTCGGGCGGCTTCTGCGCCGCCACGCTGGGCGGCTCGGGCTCGGTAGCCGCGGGAGCCGCCTGCGGGCCGGCGGACTGAGGCGCCGGCTGCTGCTCGGGCTGGGAGCGCGCCGCGGCGGCGCGGCTGATCTGCGCCGCGGCGAGCTGCACAGTGCCATCGCCGCGCACGCCGGCATTGGGCCGCAGGTCGCTGAGCTCGTCGTAGCCGCGGTCGACCATGCGCACGTCGCCGCTTTCGGAGTCGACGTGGAAACGGTACCAGCCCATCGACCACATGAACGTGATGGCCGTGGCGCCCGCGTCCAAACCGACGTGCACTGACGGCATGCCGAGCTGTGCGTTGGTCTCCACGATCTTCTGTGGGACGCGGCTGACGTTCAGAAGGTCGACGCCGCGCTGCAGGAGGGTAAGAGAGGCCGCCTCGACTTCGAGCTCCGCCGCCGTCGGCGCGGGCGCGGGCGGCTCCGCGGCGGGCGCGGCGTCCGGTCCGGCGGCGACCGCGGGTGTCGCGGCGACGCGCGCCGCGGGCTCCGCCGGGGCCTGGGCCACCAGGGCCGCCGTCTCCGCGGCGATCGACGAGACCGCGGCTGCGGCCGGCGCGGTGAGCGCCGGCTGCGGCTCCGGGCTGAGAGTCGTCTCGGGGTCGCCGGCCGGTTCCGCGCCGGCGGCCGGCGTGTGCGCGGCCGCGGACTCCGCGATCTGCTCGTCGGTGATGGCCGGGAGCGGCTGGGTGTCTTCGAACACCACGGCCGGCGCCTCGCGCCGCTGCGCCTCGAGCGGCGGCGCCTCGAGCGGCGGAACTTCGGCCGGCGGCGGCGAGGCGGCCGCCGTTTCGTCGCGCAACGCCGTCAGCTCGGCGGCGAACTCGGCGGGCGTCTCGCCCCAGGTGCGCTCGCCGGGCTCGGACGAGTCGCCGGTCGGCGGTGAGGTGACGGCTGCCGCGGCGATCGCGGGACCCGCGGCCGACAGGATGAGCGGCTCGGTCGGCACAGGCGCGCCTTGCGCGCCCGCCAGCCGGCCGGCGAGCTCCTGCTTTTCGGCCTCGACGCGCGCGAGCCGCGCCTGCAGGCGCTCGATCTCGGCGTCCTTTTCTTTGAGCGCCTTCCAGAAGGCGTCGCTCTCGCCGCGGGGATCGCGCGCCTCGGCGCGCGGCTCCCGCACCTCCTCGCGCGACTCGCGCACGCGCCCGTTGTTGGCCGGCATGGGGCCGGCGGCCACAGGCTCAGCCCCGCTCAGGCCGGGCGATTGCCCGCAGAGCGAGCAGATGAGCAGTTCCGCGCCGTCGGCGCCGACCACTTTCTGGGTGCGTTCGCCGGCGAGGAGCGTGCGCCCGCATTCGGCGCAGACCGCCTGGTCCTGCTCGTCCTTGCCGTGGCCGAAGATGCGTCCAAACATCGTCACTCCCGTGTGAGTGCAGCCCCTTGGGGCCGGAAAAGTGCTGCAAGAAGGCACATGATAGCAGAACCGGCCCGACTACTCCTCGTCGTCTGCGTCGTCCTCGTCGTCTGCGTCGTCCCCATCGTCCGGCGCGGCGTCGTACTGCGCGAGCACTTCGCGGGCGCGGTCCGCATCCTCCTCGCGCACCAGGATGTGATACGGGTTCACCATGGGCGTGGGGTACACGTCCTCGGTGCCGGTGCCGCCGATCACGGCTTCGATGCCGGCCTGCTCGAGGACGCCTTTGACGAGGTTGGCGAGACCTGCGTCGCCGACAGTGGTCACAGGCACGAGCTCCATGGCGTCACCTCGCGATCCGGGTCGGGGGCGCCGCGGCGCGGCGCACCGGCAGTATACCCGCGGCGCGCCGCGTCGTGGCGAGGACGATGTCGGCGGTCGACGCGACCGTGACGATGCGCTCGTTCACCAGCTCTCCTCCATCAGCTCCCGCAGGATCCAGACGTTGCGCGCGTCGGGGCCTTCACCGTCGAAGCCGGGCACCTCAAGGATGCCGGGTACGTCGGCGAAGGCCGGGTGGTTGACGATCGCCCGGAAGCCCTCACGCCCGATCTCGCCGTCGCCGATGTTCTCGTGGCGGTCGCGGTTCGAGCCGAGGGGCGTCCTGGAGTCGTTGAGATGCAGCATCACGAGGCGCTCGAGGCCGCAGGCGGCGTCGAGGCGCGCCAGCGTCTCGTCCAGCCCCGCGGCCGTGCGGATGTCGAACCCGGCCTCGAAGACGTGCGCGGTATCAAGGCAGAGGCCCAGCCGCGGGTGCTCGTCGGCGGCGCGGATCATGGCGCCGAGCTCGTCGAAGTCGACGCCCATGGTGCCGCCCGCCCCGGCCGTGTTCTCGAGCAGGATGCGCACCGGCGAGCCCTCGCTCTCTGCCAGGGTTCGCCGGAGGGCGGCCTGCACGCGCGCGAGGCCCACGTCGAAGCCCGCGCCCTGGTGCGAGCCGACGTGCGTGACAATGGCCTCCGCGCCGAGCTGATCAGCCGCGGCCACGGCGCCCAGCAGCGACGTCACGGACTTCTCGTAGAAGTCCTCCCTGGCGCTCGCCAGGTTGATCAGGTAGCTCGTGTGGATGACGACGAAGCTGATGGGGGACGCGGCGCGTACATCAAGGAAGTTCGCGGCGTCCTGGCCTTCGTACACCTTCGGCGCCCAGGTGCGCGGGTTGCCGGCGAAGAACTGGACGGCTTCGCCGCCGACGCCCACGCCGTTCAGTATCGCGTGCCAGACGCCGCCGGACGACTTGACGTGCGCCCCGAAGTACATGAGTCCCTCCTCGCTTCTCCGCGCCATGCCGATTCCGCGCCGCGCGTCAGACGAAGTCTCGCGGCGCCTCATGACGCCAGGTCCTGGCGAAGACCTCCCGCTCATCACCATCTTCGCCCTCGGTGACGCGCACCTCGTCTTCGACGAAGAAGGTGTGCGCGTCGCAGGTCATCTGCCCCACGGTGACGATGTGGAAACGGCCCTGGTCGCCGCGGCGCAAGACGCTCTCCACGCGCACGCGGACCGCGGCGGACAACGGGTCGCCTTCGCGCACGTCGTACGTGACGGTGTTCCACTCCTCGCTCTCCCACCCGTTGGGCATGACGACGTTGCCGCCATCGACGTAGTGGTACGTCCACGAGACGCTGTCGTCGGCGAGGTCGCGCAGGTAGCGGCGGTCGCCGGGCCCGCCGCCGACCGTCCGTTCGCCGAGGCTGGGCGGGACCAGCGGCGCGTCGAAGGCCGGCGGCTCGTCGTCCTCGGGGCGCGGCGGCCGCGCCGGCAGCTCGAGCCGGCACTCTCCGCCGACCAGCGTCAGCTCGACGGGCTCGGGCGACGGCCATGCCAGCGGCCAGTAGGTGGGCGAGACGGCGACGCGCAGGCGATGCCCGGCCGGGAAGGCGTGGGCGATGGCGTCGAGGCGCGCCGCGACGGTGTGCTCGCGCCCGGGCTCGAGGGCTTCGGGGCGCTCGTGACCGCCCCGATGCGTCAGGTTGAGGACCTGCTGGGCGACCAGCGTTGAGACGCCGTCCGGAAAGACGTCGTCGAGGCGCGCCGCGACCAGGGCCAAGGGCCGGTCCGCGGCGAACCTCAGCTCCACCGCGGGGTGGCCGAGGATCTCGAGCCGCTCGACGAGCGGCGCCGAGGTGAAGCACAGCGACTGCCCTTCGGCCGCTCTCTGGTCGGGGGCCATGTCGCTGGGCTGGCCCTCGGCGCACCACGCGCCGGCATCGACTCCGCAGAGCTGTGAGCCGCGGATGCGCAGGCGGCCGCCGCCGTCCGCGCCGTGGGCGGCGGCCGCTTCGGCATCGGGGCGCGAAGCGCCTGCGGCGTCGCGCAGCACGCCGTCCGCATCCATGCGCCAGATTCGCGACTCTATCCGCGGCGACGGCCAGCGGTCCTCGGCCACCCAGCGTCCGGGTCTGTCGGCGACCTGCCCGCTCGGCGCCGTGGACTCCTGCATCCAGACGCGCAGCATCGGCTCGTCCATGACGCCCGTGTCCCGGCCCTTGAGCCAGTGGTCCCACCAGCGCAGGGACTCCTGCAGAAAGCCGATGGCGGGCCCGGGCGCCGCCGTGTGAGGAAAGCCGTGCCCCCACGGGCCGATGAGGCCCTTGCGCGGTCCGCGCAGGCCTTCGAGGAGCCGCGGCACGGCGTTGGTGTAGCCGTCGGCCCAGCCCCCGACGGCGTACACGGGCGCCTCGATGGCGGCGTAGTCCTCGCACACGGAGCCGTGCTTCCAGTAGTCGTCGCGGCGCTGGTGCGCGAGCCAGGTGTGGACCCAGGGCTCGTTGCTCTCCAGCCGCAGCCGCCAGAGGTCGCGCCAGCGCTCGCCCATCGCGACCTCGTGCGGCGGCTGGCACTGCCAGTGCAACATGGTCGAGCTCCAGTGCAGGAGGTCGGTGCCCATCAGGCAGCCGCCCTTGTAGTGCACGTCGTCGGCGTAGCGGTCGTCGGTGCTCATGAGCGTGATGATCGCCTTCAGGGCCGGCGGGCGGCGGGCGGCCATCTGGAGGCTGTTGAAGCCACCCCACGAGATGCCCGTCATGCCGACGACGCCGCTGCACCACGGCTGCCGGGCGATCCAGGCGATGACTTCGAGGAGGTCCTCCTGCTCCTGAGGCGCGTACTCGTCCTCGAGGACGCCGTCCGACTCGCCGCTGCCGCGCAGGTCGAGGCGTACGCACGCGTAGCCACGCGCCGCCCACCAGGGGTGGATGAGGACGTCGCGCGGCGCCATGCCGTCGCTGAGCCGGTACGGTACCGCTTCGAGGATGCCGGGCACGGGTTCGTCGGCCGCGTCGTCGGGCAGCCAGATGCGCGCCGCGAGCCGCGCGCCGTCGGGCAGCTCGATCCACGCGTAGTCGATCTGGCGGACACTGCGCAGAGGATCCACGTCGCAAGCCATGCGGCCACCTCCTGGCGCCACGCTCCACAGGGTGAACCGGGAGTGTAGCGGGCGCCGTCGCTGAGAGGCAACGGCGTGGCCCTGCCTCACGGCCGATGCAGGAGCCGAAGCCCGCTGGGTGAACTACTGTGCCAGCACCGGTGCGCGCGGCAGGGTTTCACGCCGCGCGCGCACCGGCCAGACCGTCGAGGAGGCCAAATGGACGAGGACGGCGTGCAGCGCTGCAGTACGTGCCCGGCGTTCGCGGAGTTGCCGGGCGAGGGTGGAGCAGGGACCTGCCGGTCGGCGCCGCCGGTCGCCTTGCAGGCGGAGAAGTACTTTCGCGGCCCGAGCCGCGATCTGCCGTACGGCGCCCACCCCGCAGTGGCCACGTTCCCGCTGGTGCGCACAGACGACTACTGCATGGCGCACCCCGGGAACCGCGGGTCGATGGCAGGCTGATCGCGCGCCGACGCCGGCGCGGCGCAGCGCCGCCGGCGGGCTTGGCGCGGGGCTCTCCGCACGTCTTTGCGCGGGTCGGTCGTCCCCAGGGCCTGTGGTAGTGTTGACCGGCGCGGCGGCCGTCAGCGGCTCCGCGCCAGCCGATCACTCGCCTCAGGAGAACCCCCGCGCATGTGTGGCATCTTCGGTTTCGCCGGTCCGCCCGACCGCCAGCTCCTCGGGCGCATGGCCGCCGCCCTCGTGCACCGCGGCCCCGACGACGCCGGCTCGTTCGAGCGTCCCGCCGTCAGTCTCGGCCACCGGCGCCTCAGCATCATCGACCGCGAAGGCGGGCACCAGCCCATCGCCAACGAGGACGAGACCATCTGGCTGGTCTACAACGGCGAGGTGTACAACTACCGCGAGCTGCACGCCGAGCTCGAGGCCGCCGGGCACGTCTTTCGCACCAGCAGCGACAGTGAGGTCATCGTCCACGCCTACGAGGAGTGGGGGCCGGGCTGCGCGGCGCGCTTCAACGGCATGTGGGCGTTCGCCCTCGCCGACCTGCGCGAGGGCGACGGCAAGCTCGTCTTCAACCGCGATCATTTCGGCATCAAGCCGCTGTTCTACGCACGCTCGCCGCGGACGGGCCGGCTGCTCTTTGCCAGCGAGATCAAGGCGCTGCTGCAGGACCGCGACCTCACGGCGACGCCGGACGACCAGATGGTGTACGAGTTCCTCCAGCACGGCCTGCACGACCACCGCGAGGAGACGATGTTCGCCGGCGTCTACCACGTGCCGGCGGCCACCTGGATGGAGATCCCGCTCGGCGCGCCCATGGAGCCCGCGAGCGCGCCGGCCGCCTCCGGCGACGGCGCGGGCCCCGGCCTGCTCAGCGCGCCGCTGGCGAGCACGCCGTACTGGACGCCCGAGCTGCGCACCGACGGGCGCCCCGACCCAGCCCTTTTCCGCCGCCTCTTTCGCACCAGCGTCGAGCGGCGGCTCGTGTCCGAAGTGCCTGTCGGCTCGTGTCTTTCGGGCGGTCTCGACTCCACGTCCATCGTCGCCTTCATGAGCGAGCTGCTGCAGGAGAACGCCCCGGACGCAGCCTCCCTGCGCGGCCGGCTCAAGACCTTCAGCGCCGTGTTCGACGGCGATCCCATCGACGAGCGCGACTACATCGAGGTCGCTGTCGAGAGCACCGGCGCCGACACCACCTACACCAACCCCAGGTCGGCGGAGTTCATCGACGAGCTGCGCGAGCTCATCTGGCACCAGGAAGAGCCCTTCGTCAGCACTGGTCCGTACGCGCAGTGGTGCGTCATGCGCTCCGCCCGCGAGCAGGTGACGGTGCTGCTTGACGGCCAGGGCGGCGACGAGCTGCTGGCCGGCTACGTGCCGTACCAGCTCGTCTACCTGCGGCAGCTTCGCAAGGAGGGCCGCTACGCCGAGCTGCGTCGCGAGACCGCGAAGTCGCGCGACGTCCTGTGGCCGCTGGTCCGCCGCAGGATCTCCCAGCGGAGCAAGCGCCTCGCCACGCGCGGGCTGCTCAAGCCCAGCTTCTTGAGCCGCGTCACAGACCCCGGGGCCGGCGTTTCGCGGACGCAGCTCAAGGAGCGTCTGCTGCAGGACCTGCTGATCTACTGCCTCCCCTGCCTGCTGCGCTACGAGGATCGCAACGCCATGGCGTTCAGCGTCGAATCGCGGCTGCCGTATCTCGACCAGGAGTTTGTCGACTACCTGCTCACCTTGCCCGACGACGCCATCATCCGCGACGGATGGAGCCGCTGGATCCTGCGCGCCGGGCTCATGGGAACCCTCCCCGAGAAGATCCGCCTGCGGCGCTGGAAGGTCGGGTTCACCACCCCGGAGATGCGCTGGATCAAGGCGCGCCGGGCGGCCTTCACGGGTCTCTATCAGTCGCCGACCTTCCAGTCGCGGCCGTATTGGGACGGCGCCGCGGTCGTCGCCGCGTTTCGCGAGTGCTGCCGCGGCAAGGTCGAGGAGTCGCCGTTCTTCTGGCGGACCGCCAACGTCGAGCTCTGGCTGCGCGAGCTCTGCGACCGCGGCGTGGTGCTGGAGGACGCCGACATCGAGGCGGCCCTCACGGCGCCGGCCGAGATCGGGCCCAAACCCCGCGGCACGATGGCCGAGGCCGGCGACCCGCGCGTGCCGGCGCTGCTGGCCGCCGCCGGCGGCCGGGTCGCCGCGGCCGCCACGGCCGAGGCGCGGCGCCTGCTGACCGCGTACAAGCCTCACCCCAGCAAGCACCTGTTCGCGGCCACGCGCGGGTACGTCTTCGCGCGCCTGCCCATCAAGACCAGTGTGGTCTCGCGCGACGACGACCTCGCCGAGGTGTGCCGTGAGTACGTGGCCGCTCACGTGAAGCCCGGCGACATCGTCGCCCTGGCCGAAAACGCCGTCTCCGCCGCCCAGGGCCGCAGCTTTCCCATCGACGAGATCCACCCCACCTGGCTCGCCACCAAGCTCGGCAACGCCGTGACCAAGACGCCGCACGGCATCGGTCTGGGCACGCCGCAGACGATGCAGCTCGCCATCGATCAAGTAGGGGCGCCGCGCATCGTTGCCGCGGCGATCGCGGGCGCGGCCGGGCGCCTGGTCCGTCAGAAGGGCATCTTCTATCTCGTCGCCGGCCGCGAGGTGGAGGCGATCGACGGCCCGGCGTACAACCGGCTGCCGCCTCACAACACCTCCGCCAGCCTCGGCCCCTCCGACCCGGACGGCGTCGCCGCGACCGTCAGCGGCGCCCTCAGCGAGGCGGCGGGCGGCCCGGTGCACGTGGCCGTCATCGACGCCAGCGACCTCGCGGTCACCGTTCTCGGCGCCTCCCCGGGCACAGACCGCGAGCTCGTCGGCGTCCTGATGCGCGACAACCCCCTGGGCCAGGGGACGGAGCAGACACCCGTGTGCGTCATGCGCCCGCTCGGGCCGCTGCCGGCTCTCAGCTGACGCGCTCCGTCCGGGTCTCCTGACCGCGCCCCGAGGCATCCTTCCCGGGTGATGGCGTGGCCCCCGGCCCGGGCGCACTCTCCTTCCAGGGATCCGACGCCGAAGGCTCAGCGAAAGCGCTGAGTCATGCGTACAGCTCGTCGAGCCCGACGAGGATATACCGCTCGGGCTGTGTTGCGGCCAAGCTGCGCAGGCCTTCGTCGAACCCCGCTCGCGAGAAGAAGTAGTGGGCCGGCGGAGGACCGTGGGCTCCAGGGCTCACGAACGGCTCGAGCCGAGCCAGAAGGCTCTCCTCGGCGAGGCCCATGGGTTCGCGCGTCCACTTGCACGATCCCAGGGCGGCAACGCTGCCGTCCTCGCGCAACGCGACGGCGTCCACCCCGCGGGTCTCGGTGAGGCGCCCTTCCCCCGTCGGGACCTTGCCCCACCAGGATCCGACCGTGGCGCCGACGCCCTGGGCGCGCAGATGGTCCTGGGCGATGTGCTCGAAGACAGGCCGCGACACGAAGGCGTCGAGCGCCGGCACGACCGTCTGCTCCATGTGCCGGCGCCGGCCCTCGGGGCGCACCAGACGCTCCTCGAACGGAAACACGAAACGGAACCAGAAGCGCAGGTACGGATCGAGGATCTCCCAGGAGGTCCGGCGGGTGCGTCCGGGCAGCGTCGCGGTGACGGGGACGACGCGTTGCACGAGCAGCAGCGACGCCAGCGCATCGAGCACGCGGCTGACCGTCGAGGCGTCGCTGCCGATGCGGTTGGCGATCTGGCTCACGCGCGTGTCGCCGCCGGCCAGCGCGCGGAGCACCGAGAAGTGCAGGCGCGGCTCCGCGAGCTCCTGAAAGAGCAGCAGGCGCGCCTCCTCGCGCAGCACGCCGTCGCGCGAGAGAGTGGTCCGGAGGATGTTCTCGGCCAGGGATGCGCCGACATCGAGCTGTGAGAGGTAGTACGGCATCCCGCCCCACACGGCGTACGCCCGCACTCTGTCTTCAAGCGTCCACTCGGGGACGAACAGCGCGGCTTCGCGGTAGCCGAACGGCGCCACCTGCACCTGCCCTGTGCGCCGGCCGAAGAGCGCCGAGCCATGCCCCAGCACATCGCGCTCGAAGAATGAGATCTCGCTGCCCGAGAGGAAGAGCATGAGCGGCAGGTGGCGTCCCGTCTCGCGCCACCAGCGCGCGAGCAGCGACGGGAGTCCGGGGTCGGCCTGGGCGAGGTACTGGAGCTCGTCCAGGACAACTGCGCAGCGCTCGTTCGCGAAACGCTCGATGGCGACCAGGGCGGCGGGCCAGGAAGTCAGCGGCTGCGCGCGCAGCAGCGCGTCGTCGGTGGTCTCGGCGAGGACGCGCGTGAGGTCGCCGAGCTGGTCGGCGGTCGTCCCGGCGGTCGCCTCGAAGAGCAGCCCGCGCCGGCCTTCGACAAAGCGCGACAGGAGCTCTGTCTTGCCGACCCGGCGGCGCCCCCAAACGACCAGGAGCTCCGCGGAGCCCTGTGCCCAGCGGGCCTCGAACAGGGCGAGCTCTTCGCGACGGTCGAGGAAGTCCACGAGCGGAACCTACAGGAAAACTGTGTGTACAACAAGTCTTCTTGCGCACAGTCTTCTTGCAGACGGCTCTGGCGCGGCTTCTCGTGTGCGCTGGTGCGCCACGCGCAGGGCCGCGCCCGCGCCTGCTTGCGACGTGCGCGCGGCGCGCGTGACCGCCACCCGCCCTTCGGTGTATAAACAGGCGTCAGCAGGAGTCCTGTACTGGGAGGGTCGGCCGGTGAGCATCGTCGAGGTCAAGGAGCTGCGCAAGCAGTACGACCCGCCCAAAGGCGTGCTGGCGGTCGACGGCGTCAGCTTCGACATCGCCAGGGGCGAGATCTTCAGCCTCCTCGGCCCCAACGGCGCCGGCAAGAGCACCACCATCTCCATGCTCTCGTGCCTGCTGCATCCCAGCGGCGGCGACGCCCTGGTGGACGGCCACTCTGTAGTCTCCGACGCGCAGGCGGTCAAGGAGGCGATTGGCGTCGTCCCCCAGGACATCGCCCTGTACCCCGACATGAGCGCCCGCGAGAATCTCATCTTCTGGGGCAAGATGTACGGCCTCGCGGGCGAGGCGCTGAAGACCCGGGTCAACGAGGTGCTCGAGCTCATCACGCTCGTCGACCGCCAGAAGGACCGCGTAGAGAAGTTCAGCGGCGGCATGAAGCGGCGCGTCAACATCGGCGTGGCGCTGCTGCACAAGCCGCGCGTGCTGTATCTGGACGAACCGACCGTGGGCATCGACCCGCAGAGCCGGCGCGCGATCCTCGACGGCATCCTCGCGCTCCGCGACCAGGGCATGACGATCCTGTACACGACCCACTACATGGCCGAGGCGCAGGAGCTCAGCGACCGCATCGGCATCGTCGACCACGGCAAGATGATCGCCGTCGGGACCAGCGACGAGCTCGTGAAGATCGTCGGCGAAGAAGCTCACGTGGAGCTCAGCGTCGACCACTCCCTGGCGGGGATGGTGGCGCGCTGGGCGGAGGTCCCCGGGGTGAGCAAGGCGTTGATCGACGAGGACCGTGCGGTGCTGCTCGTGCAGGACGCCAACGAGGTGCTGCCGCGGCTCTTCGAGACGGCTGCCGCGGCCGGCGCGCGCATTACCGAGGTCAGCGTCACCGAGCCCAACCTCGAGATGGTGTTTCTGCATCTCACCGGCAGGGCGCTGCGCGAATGACCAGCGCAGCCCAGTCATCGTGGGGGGCGCCGCAGGTGCACCGCACAATGACCGCCGCAGGTGGGTCATCGTCGGGTGCGCCGGAGGAGCACCCGACTGCAGGACGGCTGTGAGCCGCATCCTCGCCATCGCCTGGAAGGACCTGCGCAGCACGATGCGCAACGTGCCGGCGCTGGCCATGATGCTGGTGGCGCCCCTGGCTCTGGCCGCCCTGCTCGGCTTCGCCTTCGGCGGCGGCCAGAGCTTCTCCATGTCGGCGACCAAGGTGGCTGTGGCCAACACCGACGTGGGCGCGTCCGCCGTCGGCGCCGTCGGCAACTACGGAGCGGTGGTCGTGGGCGTCATGAAGAGTCCGGAGCTCAAGGACATCATCACGGTCGGCGACAAGCCGTCGGCCGCAGAGGCGCGCAAGGCCGTCGACGACGGCAAGGCGGCGGCGGCCGTCATCATCCCCGCCGACTTCAGCGGCGTGATCGTCGGTACCAGCTCGGTGGCGCCGACGACCGCCATCGAGGTGTACGAGAACCCCACCCAGCAGATTGGCGGCGCCATCACCGAAAGCGTCGTCGGCCAGGCGCTGCTGGGCTTCAAC
>Ga0194043_1000309_pt1 | contig 26441 bp, 28 predicted proteins | sample JunL4415m_MetaG_FD_161274 | JGI IMG/M metagenome (GOLD analysis project Ga0194043, IMG submission 161274) | Anoxic zone freshwater microbial communities from boreal shield lake in IISD Experimental Lakes Area, Ontario, Canada - Jun2016-L442-15m | ecosystem: Environmental > Aquatic > Freshwater >...
TCCTCTCTCACAATGGCATGGATGTGGATTTGAAGATGGCATCACGAGTAAGAGGCTTGGATGCAATCTTGGGTGGTCATACACACGATGGCGTACCGATTCCGGTGAAGGTGAAAAATGCTGGTGGAATAACACTAGTTACTAATGCAGGGTCCAATAGTAAGTTCTTAGGCGTATTGGATTTTGACGTGAAGGGTGGCAAACCAGTAGACTTTCGCTATAAGCTTTTTCCAATCTTCTCAAATATGATTCCTGCTGATCCATCGATGAGCAAATTAATTACAAAAATCAGGGCTCCTTATGAAGCCAAGCTGAATGAGAAACTTGCCACTACTGAAGGCCTCCTGTATCGCCGTGGTAATTTCAATGGTAGCTTTGATCAACTTATCCTTGATGGCCTGATGTCACAGAAGAATGCTGAGATTGCTTTTTCACCAGGTTTCCGCTGGGGTACGAGTCTTTTACCAGGACAAGCCATTACCCGTGAGAATCTCTTAGATCAGACAGCGATCACTTATCCATACACTACCGTTACTAATATGACGGGTGAGACAATCAAAACCATTCTGGAAGATGTTGCAGATAATTTATTCAATCCTGACCCCTATTACCAGCAAGGCGGCGACATGGTCCGTGTAGGCGGCATGCAATACACCATTGATCCAGTCCAGACTGCTGGTAAACGGATTACGGATATGCGCTTAAAGGGCAAAGCAATTGAACCCAATAAGACTTATAAGGTTGCTGGCTGGGCTCCCGTAAGTGAAGAAGCGAAGAATGTCGGCGGTGAAGCGATTTGGGATGTCATGGAGAGGCATTTAAGGGAGGTTAAGGTTGTCAAAGCCGTTAAGCTCAATGAGCCAATCATTAAGGGTGTCGCCAATAATCCTGGCATGGCCCCAATTTAAATGAATTCATGAGGGTTATAACGATGAAAAAACTCATTCAGCTTATTTTTGCAGTAATACTTACCCTTGGCTTTGGATCTATTGCCAGCGCCCAATCGTCAGGACCGACAAAAGTGGTTTATCACATTGATGATGCTGAAACCCAAGGCTTAAAGGGCTTACGCAATATTCGCAATCACTTAGATGTATCTCCCCAGACAATCATTATTGTTGTGACCCATGCCAATGGAGTAGATATGCTCATGGAGGGTGCGAAGGATAAAAAGAATAATGTGGAATATGCCCCATTAGTAGGCGCTCTCAAGTCGCGCGGAGTGAAGTTTGAGGTTTGTGAAATCACTTTAAAAAATCGTAATCTCAAGAAAGATCAATTTATCTTGGATGCGGATTTCACACCGTCTGGCGTAGTGCGTGTGGCTGATCTGCAATACAAAGATGGCTTTGCCTACATCAAGCCATAATTAGTGAGCTAATGAATAGCTATTTTATAAAACTCGCGATAGGGATCCTCATTGGATCCTTTATCTTTTTTGGTGGCGCCCATGGGCAGAATAATTCTATAGACCTTGTTCAATTAAAGCCCGTTCAGGTTGCCCCTCATACTTATTTCGTGCAAGGCTTTCCGGAAATGGGAAGTAGTACTAATCAAAACTTTATTTCGAATTCTGGCTTTGTAGTGACTCCAAGGGGCGTAGTAGTTGTAGATGCATTGGGTTCACCCATTCTTGCGCAAAAGTTGATAGCTGAAATTAAAAAAATTACTCCAAAAAAAATTGTCGCAGTGATTGTCAGTCACTATCATGCTGATCACATTTATGGTTTGCAAGAATTTCAAAAGATTGGCGCTAAGATTTATGCCCAAGGCGAAGCTAGAAACTATCTTTCTTCAGAAACCGCCAAGCAGCGCTTGACCGCCTCACAAACTGGTTTCGCCCCTTGGATAAATGCTAATACAAGGCTAATCTCCGCTGATATTTGGATTGATCAAAAATTCAAGCTGTCTATTGGCGGAGTGGATTTTTTCATTAGCAGAGTGGGTCCTGCACATGCTCCGGAGGATTTAATGGTTTACGTGCCATCTGAAAAAGTCCTCTTTGCTGGAGATCTCGTATTTCGGGGCCGCATTCCTTTTGTTGGTAATGCAGATAGCAAAGGCTGGCTCATTGGATTAGATGAGATTGAAAAACTTAATCCCAATATCGTGATTCCGGGTCATGGTAATTATTCCCTTCGGCCCACTGAAGATATTGCTTTTACTAGGAATTACCTCAAATATCTGCGGGAATCGATGTCTAATGCGGCCCTTAACCTTGACTCTTTTGATGAGGCTTACAAAGAGACTGATTGGTCAGAATATGAAGGAATGCCTTTATTTAAGGCTGCTAACCGCATGAACGCTTATAACGTCTATCTGTCGATTCAGGCCGAGTAGCGCAATTTTAGGCATTGGGCCTTAAAATAGTGGATTAATGCTAAATCCTTGATTTGTAATGAAAATGATTTTTATTCGATTCCTTCCCACAATGATCTTAAGCGCACTGATATGTGCTCCAGCTTTTGCTGCGCCTGATTTAGCAAATGGTAAAGCTATTGATCAGCAGAAATGTTACGCCTGCCATTCAAAGAAGTCTGGCTTTGGTAACGGTGACATGATCTATACCCGCAGTGATAGCAAAGTGAAATCTGTAGCCAATTTAAAGAAGACGGTTGGCATGTGCAATACCGAACTTCGCTTAGACCTATTTCCTGAAGATGAGGCTGATGTCGTTGCTTATCTGAATCAGCAGTTTTATAAATTCAAACCTTAATTTTTTAAAAATATAGTCGCTATGGATGTTGTTGATATTAATTCTTTAAGTAGGTTAGTTCTCTGGGCTACGCTTGCCATTACTTTTGTACTTGGCGCCGTCATGCAAAAAACGGGCTTTTGTACTATGGGTGCCGTTTCCGATGTATTCATTATGTCTAGTTGGGGTCGCTTAAGGCAGTGGTTTCTAGCTATTGGCATCGCTATTATTGGATTCACATTGATGTCTTATCTAGGGCTCATCGATCCTTTAAAAAGCTTTTACACCGGCAATAAGTTTCTATGGCTCTCGAGTATTGTCGGGAGTGTGTTATTTGGTTTTGGTATGGTCTTGGCTTCAGGATGTGGCAGCAAAACTTTGGTACGTATTGGGGGCGGTAACTTAAAGTCTATTATTGTTTTCATGGTTTTAGGTTTAACCGCATATATGACAATGCGCGGTTTCTTGGGTGTGATCCGTATCAATACACTCGATACCTTCTTTATTGCGTTTAGCACCCCGCAAGACTTACCCAGCCTTCTTAGCGGCCCTCTAGGCATGGCCCGCGCTAATCTGCATCTTGCTTTGGGTCTGATCATTGGTTTTGCATTTATTACTTACGCCTTAGTTAGTAAAGCGTTTTGGACTGCCGAGAACCTCATCGCAGGCGTTGGGGTTGGCTTAGCAATTTGTGCGATATGGTGGGTATCAGGTAATCTGGGTTATGTGGCAGAAGATCCTAACACCTTGGAAGAGGTATTCTTAGTGACCAACTCTGGTCGAATGGAAGGTCTTTCTTTTGTAGCTCCCTACGCTTACTCCTTAGATTGGCTCATGATGTACAGCGATACCTCTAAAGTGTTAACTGTAGGAATTGTTGCAGTAATTGGGATGATCCTGGGTTCAACTGTAGTTGCCTTATTAACCAAAACGTTCCGCTGGGAATCTTTCCGCAATACCGAAGATACTGTAAATCATCTGTTTGGTGCAGCCTTGATGGGTTTTGGTGGTGTGACTGCACTAGGCTGTACAGTAGGGCAAGGTTTAAGCGGCATCTCCACACTAGCTCTTGGATCATTGCTGGCCTTGCCGGGATTTATTTTTGGAGCTTATTTAGGGATGCGGTACTTGCAATTCCGTCTTGCCCCAAACCCTTGTAATTAATCATTAATCAATTGGATTGCATTAATGCAAATTGACTGGCTTTCCTTCACACCCATTCCATCCTTGCTCGGCGGAATGATTTTAGGCCTAGCAGCAGCCCTATATGTTTTCTTGCATGGCAGAATTTTGGGCGTCAGTGGAATTGTGGCTGGATTACTGCATCCCAAGTTGACGGACACAGCATGGCGCCTAAGTTTAGTTCTAGGTTTAATCTCAGCTCCATTTTTAGCTGCGTTATTTTTCGGCATTATTCCAATCGTTGAGATTGACTCTGGCTGGCTAGCAATTGTCATCGCCGGTCTTTTGGTTGGTTTTGGTGCTCACTATGGTTCAGGCTGCACTAGTGGTCACGGTATATGTGGCTTGTCTCGTTTATCACCGCGTTCATTAGTAGCAACACTCGCTTTTATGAGCGCTGGTTTTGTTATGGTCTTCGTAATCCGTCATTTGATCGGAGGCTAAGATGAAAAAACATGTTGGTCTTTTTAGTCAGTATGTGATTGGCGTATTGTTTGGATGGGGCTTAATTATTTCCGGCATGAGCAATCCGCAAAAGATTTTAGGATTCTTAAATTTAGCGGGAAATTGGGATCCATCTTTAATATTTGTCATGTTAGGCGCAGTACTGGTTGGCCTTGCTGGTTTTTACGTTGTTAGCAAGAGAACGCATGCCTTTTTCGGTGGAGCTCTCCATATTCCAACGAGACGAGATATCACTAAGCCTTTGCTAATCGGCAGCCTGATCTTTGGAGCGGGCTGGGGAATTGCAGGGTTTTGTCCTGGCCCAGCCGTAGTTGCTCTTGGGGCAGGACATCTCAAGGCCTTTGTTTTTGTGGCTGCCATGCTGGCTGGTATGGAGATCTGCGAGCGCTTCTTTACCGGCCATAGAAGCAAACCTAGCCTCTGAGCAAGCCTGATTTAGAATTAACCTTATTACTATTTATTGAATGTAGAGGGTTTCATGAGTCTTCCTATTACTTGCCATAACACTCAATTCGGTACGCTTGGTCAAATTGACCCAAGTCACTTAGCTGAAATTGCTAAGCAGGGCTATAAAAGCGTGATTAACAATCGTCCTGATGGTGAAGAGGGCCCTTATCAGCCAAGTAATGCATCTATTGCAGCAGAAGCTGAAAAGCTTGGTCTGAATTACGCTTATCTACCAGTGATTCCAGGTGCATTTAAGCCAGAAGAAGTTCAAGAAATGGCTCGTCTTCTAAAAACGATGCCTGGCCCCATCTTGGCTTTTTGCCGCTCCGGTGCTCGCTCTACCAATTTGTATCACCTCGCCTTGCAAGTCAGTTAACTAGTACAAGTTAACGAAACTAGCAAAAGGTTATGCAAGTCAGCAAGCCGCACATCTTAAAGCTAGATCAATTTCTTTCTGAGTTGGATAGCTTTGACCTTGTCATTGATGTGAGATCGCCAGCTGAGTTTGCCTTAGATCATATCCCTGGCTCTGTTAATTTTCCGGTGCTCAATAATGATGAGCGTGCCCAAATCGGGACTCTGTATAAGCAGGTATCTCCATTTGCGGCGAAGAAGCTGGGCGCTGCTCTGGTATCGAAAAATATTGCAGAGCATATTAAAAATCATCTGTTGGAATTGCCGCGTGAATGGCATCCACTGATTTATTGCTGGCGTGGTGGTGAGCGTAGCGGAGCCTTTACCCACATTCTGAATCGTATAGGTTGGAAAGCGATGCAACTAGAGGGTGGTTATCAAGGCTTTAGACGTACGGTAATTGATGGTCTTGAGGCAGACGCAAAGGCATTCACATTCCAGGTAATCTGCGGTATGACCGGCAGCGGGAAAACCAGGGTGTTGCAAGAGATTGGCGAACTAGGTGTTCAGATTTTAGATTTAGAGGGCTTAGCGGTTCATCGAGGCTCCGTTTTAGGAAACGAGCCCAATATTGATCAACCATCCCAAAAAGGTTTTGAAACTGCGCTCTGGAACGCACTGCGTAAATTAGATCCGTCTAAGCCTATCTTTGTGGAGTCGGAGAGTAAGAAGGTCGGGGGGCTACATATACCCGATGCATTGATGGAAAAGATTCGCAATGGCGCTTGTATCGAATTGAGATCAAGCACGCAGACAAGGGTATCTTGGTTGATTCGTGAATACCATCACTTTCTCACAGGTACAGATAACTTCAAAGACAAGTTAGCCTTGCTTACTGCTCACTATGGCAAAGTCCAAATAGCTAAATGGAATGAGGCGATTGATGCTGGCAACTTTCCGGAGTTGGTTGAAGAGCTATTAGTAAAGCACTATGACCCATCCTACCAATCATCAATAGTTAGGAATTTTCCTCAATACCAGATTGAGAATTTTGTGCCGCTCGAAAATGATAGCGATGAGGCTTTCGCTAAAGCTGCAAAGGCCATCATAATGAAGTTAAAGGCTAGTTAAACGCCTGAATACCAGTTTGTGCACGTCCCAAAATCAGAGCGTGAATATCGTGGGTGCCCTCATAAGTGTTAATAACCTCGAGATTCAGCATGTGGCGAACTATGCCATATTCATCGGAGATACCGTTACCGCCATGCATATCACGGGCCATACGAGCTATATCTAAAGACTTTCCGGCAGAGTTACGTTTCATGATCGAAGTAATTTCTGGAGCAGCAATACCTTCATCTTTCATGCGACCTAAGCGTAAGCATCCTTGTAGAGCGAGTGTGATTTCAGTTTGCATATCCGCTAATTTTTTCTGAATTAATTGATTGGCAGCTAAGGGTCTACCAAACTGTTTTCGATCCATGGTGTATTGGCGTGCGGCATGCCAGCACCACTCAGCAGCACCAAGAGCACCCCAAGAGATGCCATAGCGGGCAGAGTTCAAGCAGGTAAATGGACCTTTTAGTCCAGTAACTTCGGGGAATTCATTTTCAGCAGGAACAAATACTTCATCCATCACGATCTCACCAGTGATAGAGGCGCGCAAACCCATCTTGCCACTAATCTTAGGGGCGCTTAAGCCCTTCATACCCTTTTCCAAAATATAGCCACGAATCAGGCCCTCATCGTTCTTTGCCCACACTACGAATACATCGGCGATCGGGGAGTTGGAGATCCACATCTTAGATCCCGTTAAAGAAAATCCGCCAGGAACTTTCTTGGCACGGGTAATCATGCCACCAGCATCTGAGCCGTAGTTGGGCTCAGTTAAGCCAAAGCAACCAATCCATTCGCCAGTAGCTAATTTAGGAAGATATTTTTGTTTTTGGGCTTCGCTACCAAATTCATAAATTGGAACCATGACCAAAGAAGATTGCACGCTCATCATGGAGCGGTAACCAGAATCTACACGCTCGATTTCTCGAGCAATGAGGCCATAGGAGACATAATTTAAATTAGCGCCACCATATTGTTCTGGAATAGTGATGCCTAACAGACCAAGCTCACCCATTTCACGAAAGATTGCCGGATCACTTGTTTCGTTGCGAAAGGCATCATGAATGCGGGGCATGAGGCGACCCTGAGCATATTCAGCCGCGGCATCACGGATCATGCGCTCCTCTTCAGTCAATTGTGTGTCGAGAAGGAGAGGGTCTATCCAATTAAAGCTGGCTTTACTCATTACGTAATCATCCTATTGTTAATGTCACAGCTTCCTGCGAATTTTCAGGAATACAGATATTCTTGCTTCTATTATCCATTTTTCCAGGCTTATGGACTCACCTAGACGACATCATCGCTATTACGACCTGCTTTTAGCGGCCTTTGTGGTGGTCTTGCTCTGCTCGAACTTTATTGGGGCAGGAAAAGTAGCTGTAATTGATCTTCCTCACTTTGGCGAAGTGACCTTTGGCGCTGGCATTCTGTTTTTCCCCATCGCCTACTTCTTTGGGGACATCTTTACTGAGGTATATGGCTATGCCTATGATCGCCGCGCAGTTTGGGCTGGCTTTGCTGCTTTAGCATTTGCGGCAGTAATGGCTCAGATTGTGATTGCGCTCCCCGTTGCTCCAGGCACCTATATGGCGAACTATCAACACGGCCTAGAAACCGTGTTTGGAAACTCCTGGCGCATTGCCTTAGCTTCTATGTTTTCTTTTTGGTGCGGCAGTTTTACCAATAGCTATGCGCTAGCTAAGATGAAAATCTGGACTAAAGGGCGTTATCTCTGGATGCGTACCATTGGCTCTACAGCGGCAGGTGAGCTGGTGGACTCCTCTTTGTTTTATATGCTCGCCTTCTATGGCATATGGCCTACCAATGAGATCTTGCAAGTGGCGCTAGCTCAATATGTCCTGAAAACTTCTTGGGAGGCCCTAGCCACACCTTTGACCTATTTTGTCGTGAATTTTCTAAAGCGTAAAGAAAATGAGGACTATTACGACACCCATACCAATTTCACCCCATTTAAGGTCAAAGTCTAAATTAGACTTTTGCACCCTGAACCCGTTAAAATAACGGTCTTTGCCCCCAAATCTGAGGGTATCTGTTGAATTGAATTTCAGAAAGCTAGAAACCATCCGTGTTGTCCGCATCTAATATCACTATGCAGTTTGGGGCAAAACCCCTGTTTGAAAACATTTCCGTGAAGTTTGGCGGCGGTAATCGTTATGGCCTGATCGGTGCAAATGGTTGCGGTAAATCCACCTTTATGAAAATTCTTGGCGGTGAACTCGAGCCCACTAGCGGTAATGTTAGCTTAGACCCTGGAGTTCGTTTAGGTAAATTGCGCCAAGACCAGTTCGCCTATGAAGATGTGCGCGTACTCGATGTGGTGATGATGGGTCACGAAGAGATGTGGAAGGCTGCTGCTGAGCGTGATGCCATTTATGCGAATCCAGATGCAAGCGATGATGACTATATGAAGGCAGCCGAACTTGAAGGTAAGTATGCTGAGTACGGTGGCTATACCGCTGAAGCAAAAGGAGGTGAGCTATTACTAGGCATTGGCATTCCAATTGAGCAACACAATGGTCCGATGAGTAACGTAGCACCCGGTTGGAAATTGCGTGTATTGCTAGCACAAGCATTGTTCTCTGATCCAGACGTACTGCTTCTGGATGAGCCAACCAATAACTTAGATATTCACTCGATTCATTGGCTCGAAGATATTCTCAATGACATTAAGAGCACTATCGTCATCATTTCTCATGATCGCCACTTTCTGAATGAAGTCTGTACGCATATGGCCGATATGGACTTTGGTACTCTTAAGGTCTACCCAGGGAACTATGACTCCTACATGCTTGCTTCTGTGCAGGCGCGCACACAACAACTCAGTTCTAACGTTAAAGCCAAAGAAAAAATTGCTGAATTACAGGCATTCGTGGCCCGATTCTCCGCCAATGCTTCCAAAGCACGGCAAGCTACTTCACGCCAGCGTCAGTTGGAAAAAATTGAGATTGTTGAAGTAAAGCCTTCTTCACGTCAAAACCCATTTATTCGTTTTGATACTGAGAAAAAACTACACAACATGGCAGTAGAGTGCAATGGCCTGACTAAAACATTTGACCGCACCATCTTTAAAAACTTTAAGCTTGGTGTTCGTGCTGGTGAAAAGATTGCCATCATTGGTCAGAATGGTGCTGGTAAAACGACGCTATTAAATTCCATACTGAGTAAACGGTTTGACGGCATTGCTGTAGATAGCGGCGATGTGAAGTGGGCTGAGAATGCGAAGGTTGGTGTCATGCCTCAAGATAACACTGAGATGTTCGCCAAAGACGAATTGCTCATGGACTGGATGAATTGGTGGCGTAATACTGGCGATGACGATCAATCAATTCGCGGTACCTTGGGCCGCTTATTATTTTCTGGTGATGACATTGGTAAATCTGTCAAAGTTCTCTCAGGTGGCGAAAAGGGCAGAATGATTTGGGGCAAACTCATGCTCCAAAAATACAATGTTCTTGCAATGGACGAACCTACTAACCATATGGATATGGAGTCTATTGAAAGTTTGCAGATTGCCTTAGAGAAATTCGATGGCACCCTGTTATTTGTATCTCATGACCGGGAATTTGTATCTTCATTGGCCAATCGCATCTTAGAAGTGAAGATGGATGGTACGGTTGTTGATTACTCAGGTACCTACGAAGAGTACTTGCGGAGCCAAGCCATTACCGGCTAAGTTAAGCAGTCTTTGATCTTTTAGTGGGATAGCTTCATATGGCCGCTATCGGCCAAGAGCAGCCATTAGGTAATTTGGGGGGTTAACAATAGATCTAAGGGAGTAAAACACTTTTGTGTTTTAAAATCTCAAAATAATGAATTTCCGAAATCGCAAACTCGTTCATTGGATTGCTGCCGCAGCTATCGCACTGAGTGCGCTTGCACCAGCAATTTCTCAGGCCGTATCGCTTGTAAAGGGCGGTCATGGCTTCTCGATGGAAATTTGTTCCGTTGATGGAAGCAAAATGCGGGTTACTGTTCAGGCTAATGATCAGACCCATCAAGTTGATACCACTCAACCTTGCCCATATTGCTTAGCACATAGCAGCATTACCCCAGTATTCGACTCTAATCTTACTTTCAAAGCACCGCAAACCTTTGCGATGCTCCCAAGACTTTTCTATCAATCACCCAAACCACTCAGCGTTTGGATAACTCCACCTTCAGCAGCGCCTCCAGCACAAGCCTAAAAATTCTTAGGGCATAGCCTAGCTATGTAATTGGCAACTACGTTGCTGCATTGTTATTTGGAGAAGTAATTGTCTTTAACTAAAAAAATATTTCCAATAGCTTTGAGCGTATCTCTAATGGTATCTCAAGCCTATGCTCAGATAGCACCTCCGCCAGACTATGATCAGCGGTTAGCTAATGTAATTGTGAATGCCACTCGTTCTGGAACGCCTCTAGATGAGATTCCATTAAATACTACCGTCTTAACTAAAGAGGCCATAGAGTCATCACCAGATCAGACTATTGATCAGGTATTAAAAAATACTCCTGGTGTTTTGCTAAATGATGTTCCTTATTACCAGAAGGATCCCACAGGACAAAGTATTAACGTTCGCGGCCTTGGTAATTCAAGAACTTTAGTAATGGTAGATGGCGTTCCATTGAATGATGCTTTCTATGGAACGATACAGTGGAATCTTGTGCCACTATCTTCAATTGATACCGTGGAATTTATACGAGGAGGCGTTTCTAGTTTGTGGGGAAACTATGGAATGGGCGGTGTCATTAACGTCAACACAAAAAACCCTAAGAATAGTCAGCAGGACATTTCTGCCAGCTATGGTGCATTTGGCACCGGCAATGTTTCGGCCTCAAAAGACATCATCGCATCAGACTCGCTTCAGTTACGATTTTCAGCCGATTATTTTGGGACTGAGGGCTATCAAAATATAGCCACAATTTATCCCGCCTCTCCTGCAAATATTAGTTCTGGACAAAATTCCTCTTGGTCTAAAAATTCCAATATTCGACTACAAGGTAACTTTAAGGCTTCTCAGGGCACTGATGGTTTTTTTAGAATGGGATATCACACAATGCAAGATATCTCCAGCAACTATGGATTCGCTACTAATCTTAAGCAAGATTCAAATTTTGCAGGCGGAACCACCACTCGCATAGACGATAGCTCTAAAGTTCAAGCAAATCTATATTATGAAAACACTATTTTTAATAAACAAAATGGTTCAGCCGCCGCAGTTAGCACTTCGCTTAATCCTGCACGGATTGCTACGGGAACTGGATACATCAGTGCTAATTATCAAAATCCGTATTCGACCTTAGGTGGATCAGTGCAATACACCAAAGAAGCAAAAGGTTTAATTGATCAGTATGTGGCGGCAGTTGATGTTAGAACTGTTTCTGGTTCCAACATGGGGAACAATTTGACCACCACTGGCGGTTTGAGCACTACTAATTATGCAAAAGGGCAACAAAACTTTAGCGGCTTAATGGGGCAGGTTAAATCAAAAAGTGAAGCAATTCCGCTGGAAACCACTCTTGCTGCTCGTGTGGATTACTGGACTAGTCAAACGCCTAGTTACTACAACACTGGTGCAAATGGTTCAAATCCGTCTTACCAAAATATTCCAAATCAAAGCAAGACTCAATTAAGCCCAACCTTAGGACTTCTCTATAAGCTTTCTAAGGACTGGGACTTGAGGTCTGCCGCATATCAAGCTTTCCATGCGCCAGGAATGAACAATACGCTTAGGTCATATGCCTCATCGAGCGGAGGAAATTTTTTTGCAAATCCCTACTTAACACCAGAGACAATGACTGGTTATGAATTTGGTTCTGACTATCGCTGGAAACAAGGTTTTTTTCAGGCTACTGCATTTAATAATTTTGTGAGAAATGCTGTTGCAACATATAGTCTTAGCTCTACAAGTGCATCAGATGTAGCTTTGGCACAAAGTCTCTGCGGCGTTACTAATGGCGCAAATCCTCTTTCTGCTGCTGCGGGCAACTGCGTGTCAAAGTCTATTAGTTATTACACAAATAACCAGAATTTACAGAGTCAAGGCGTGGAATTACAGTTTCATCATGATTTAAATTCGAAGTGGGCGTTTGACGCAGGTTATGCGTACACAAGAACTTGGTTAACCTATACGACTACGAGTGATGCCCCCTATGTTGGAAATCAAGTGGGCGGGGTACCAGCAAATATTGGTAATGCTGGAATAACATACTATCCCATTCCAAAAGCAAGTCTTACGGCTAATGTTCGCTATGTTGGAAATTCTTGGATGAATACGAGCCATAGCTTGCCAGTGCCTGCTTATGCCGTGGTTGGCATGAGGGCAAATTATGAGTTAACTCAACAAGCTTCTATTTTTGCATCAGTTGTTAACTTGTTTAATCGTAATTACATTACTTTCAATTCGGCTACACAATCTACAAGTTATCAGGCTGGTATGCCGCAAGCTATTACTATTGGTGCGCGTATCATCTTCTAATGATGAATAAATATCATCACCTCAATCTCAAGACACTCTTATTGGGCGTTTTGGGATTGCTCGCGCTTAATTCTGCATTTTCTCAAATGGATCACCCTGCCCATATGTCAAAGATGAGCATGGGTAAACCTCCTGCTTGCGAGGGAAGCGGCCTAGATTGTGCAAATGCTGCAACCCCATTTCTAAGGGCTGATGGCAAGCTATTGTTGGCTTGGACTTCAGGTGGAAAAGTATCTGTTGCTCAATCAGTGGATATGGGCAAAACATTTTCTTTGCCAACAGTTGTGGCAGAGCATGGCAAGTCTTTAGATGCTGGTGGAGACGCTCGCCCACAAATCGTTTCTGATGCCAAAGGAAATGTATTTCTCGCATATGCTTTTTTCAAAGACTCTAGGTGGAACGCACAAATTAATACGGCTCGATCTACCGATAGCGGCACCACTTTTTCTGTTCCTGAATCACTGGTTGTGAATGGCTCCAGCGAGAGATTTCCTTCGGTCTTAATGCGTCCAGACGGAAACATTTTTATTGCATGGATTGATAAACGCCTAGTAGCTGCCTCAAACAAGAGTGGACAAAAGAAATTAGGTGGTTCAATTGCCTATTCAAACTCTCTTGATAGTGGCAGAACTTTTCAAACTGAGCGCATTGCCAATGAAGATAGTTGCGAGTGCTGTCGAATTGGGGTTAGTTTGAATCAAAAGAATCAACCAGTCATCATCTATAGGGCGATATTTCCGGGCGGCGTTCGAGACCATGCTTCCCAAATTATTTCAAGCAATGGTCCTGACAAGATTAGGCGTATTGCTAATGATGGATGGAAAACAGATGCTTGCCCACATCATGGCCCTGCCATAGCAGTTTCTAGCCAAGGAACTATTCACACGGCATGGTTCACACAGGGTGCTAATAGAGCCGGCGTGTTTTATGCAAACTCCCATAATGAAGGCGCATCCTATTCTGAGCCTATGCGCTTGGGAAAGGTAGATGCAAGCACATCCAGACCATATCTTCTGGCATTGGGAAAGAATGTATGGCTTGTGTGGAAAGAGTTTGATGGTCACGATACAGTAGTGGTGATGAAACAATCAGGTGATGATGGAAAAACTTGGTCAAAAGAAGCGATACTTTCTAAAACTGCTGATTATTCTGATCATCCTCTTTTGATTTCACAAGGTAACCAAGTATTTTTATCTTGGCTTACTAGGGCTGACGGTTATCAGCTAACTAAGATTGGACAGATTGAGTGAAAAAGATTCTGACTGTATTTGCTACTTTATTATGCATATCTACTTATGTGAATGCAGATGAGATTTCGCTCAAGCCTTATCAAAAAGGTGACTGGAGCTCTATATTGAATTTAGCTAATGGAAAACCAATGGCTGTTCATTTCTGGGGCGTTACTTGTGCCCCTTGTGTCAAAGAGATGCCGCAATGGAGTAAATTTTTGTTGTCTGATAAAGATGCTAAGGTTGTTTTTATTCAGGTAGATGATGTTTCGCCTGAGATGATTCGCAAGATGTTGAGGCAATCTAATTTAGGTAATGCAAATAATTACTACATAACCAGTAGCTTTGATGAGCGTTTGCGCTATGAGATCGACCCCAAATGGAGAGGGGAGACGCCAATTACTATTTTCATAGATAAAGCTGGCAAGAAAGAGATCACAGTTGGATCTGTAAATTTTCAGTCGGTTAAATCGTGGTTTAAGAAGAATAGCTAACCCTATAAAAGTTTCTAAATTTAAGTCAACTCTGTTAGTTTTACTGCCTACGATCGACCGTTTTGGGTCGTAAGCCGCCCCTCGCTATACAAGCGTTACTTAAAGTAACGCTTATTCACTCCTAAAGCGGTTTGGAGCAACGAGGTGTTAGATGGTTGTTCCAAAAATCCTTTGGTATTGAAAACCAAAGACCGAGAGACCACTTCTAGTAAATTCGTGAATTTGCCTACACATTTGCTTACACACCGACACTGACCACCCGCAGAGCCCCTGTTTATAAGGGTCTATCTTGGGTGTCTGCTCTCATAATCCTTTGGTCCCAGGTTCAAGTCCTGGTGGGCCCACCAATAAAATCAATGACTTAGCGTGAGAACGCTAGGTCATTTTTATTAATGTATGGTCGGTGTGTAGCAAATATTACCGCTAAGCCCCAATAGATATATGGCTCTAGCCAGGGCATCTTAACTATTAGTGCATTTAACTGAACCTGAAATTAGCAATCTTCTTCATCGGTATCCTCATCTTCAGTAATTCCCTCATAGCTTTTCTCTTCCTTGGCCCAGTAGTACTTGTATGGTTCTTCTGGTTCAATTGCAAGCTTCTTGAATAAATTTACCCTTTTCTTCAGGGGATGCTTTTCTTCTGCAAAGTGTCGAACAATATTGAGCCAATGTTCTGCGTATCTCTTTTCTTGATCTGATAAATCATTGGTGGCAGCTTCAATGCTAATTAGATAGTTTTCTAAATCGCGTAGTTCTTGAATAAGTTTTGATTCTTGAAGGGCTTTATCAAGTTGAGCATGTTGACTTGTAACTATATTTTCATTATGGATTCTTATGGCTTTTTTGCGCTCGTATTCAACTTGCTCTCTATGTCGACGTTCCCGTTCAGCTTTTATGTCGCCTGGCGCTTCTAAAAGATAGTTCAGAACCAAATCCATTTGCTGTTCTAGTTTGATGCGTTTTTGGTCCTTGAATATCTCAGGGTAATATTTAAACTCATGCTTAATCTCAAAGTAAATAATGCCATTGGGATAATTTCTGTAGTCGCCGCTATAAACGTCAAGCTTCTCAAGCAACTTTTGACTCTTGAGTGGTAAGCTGGTTTTCGAATAACCCTCTCTAATATTGATGTATATCTTTTCGCCATCCTTTTCTATAGCGAATTCTTTCTGTCTATAACGATCTTTTTCCTCAAATAAGAATTTGTATCCTTCGTCAGACAAGGCTTTAAGAATTGGATCTAGGATTTTTATACTTCGAAACATTGTGGAAAAGGATGCGCAAATGGGAATGCACCCATCTGAGGGCCGATAATGAAATCGTCCTTTATCCTCGTATGGCGTATCGTCATCTAAAGATCTGTAACGTGAGTTGCCATTTTTACGATGCTTTTCAATAGCCTGTTGATAGCGTATTGCTAAGTCATAGATGGTCTTGGTGAGTGGATGCAGCTTATTTAGATCTTCAAGAGGTCTTAGTTTTTGTTCTAGCGATTTTTCTAAGACCTCCTCTATGGCCTTATCACGTTGATGTGCTTCTTTCGCGACTTTGACAGCTACGGGGTTAATTTCAATTTCAGGGTTGTATTTGGGTCTTGGAATTTCAGGTTTTGCAAAGCCTTTGCCGTAAAGTAGTTTTTGCCAGTGTCCCTGTGGCGGCAGTGGAATCTCAAACTTAATGCAAGCTTTACGAAGCCCAACATCGCTGCAACCAAAATTTCTAGCGAGCTTAGTCATGGGTGTAACCCAAACTTGTTCAAAGAGCTCTAAACGGGTGGTTTTCATGGAATCCTCCTTGTTTGGGGTTCCAGTAAAGATTACGTCAGGATATGCCTTAAAAATACCTAATCCACAAGGGTGCTATGGGTAGCGGTTCCTATACCCTTGTATAACCCACTATTTCCGGTATGAAGCGTTGTAAAGATGTTTCACTTATTGCACTTATTGCGTATAGTAGTATCATTATCAAACAGTTTTGGGACGCATTTAATTTTTAGGTCTCTAAGATTAAAAGGGGAATTGCGATGACTACGCTAGATAAAGCAAGACAAGTGGTGCCTCCACCAATGTCACAAAAGGATATTGAAATGGCCAGGGTTGCACAGAGATGCATTATGGAATCTCTAGATCACTCCAGAGCTGCAGCAATAACTTTAACTACTGATTCAGGAGAGCACCCTTCAGTAGATTTACCTCCAGCAGCTTTAAGATTTATTGGGCAGCTTTTAGGCGCGATGAGTGAAGGGCGGCCAATCACATTGATTCCTTCAAAACGCGAGTTCTCAACGGTTGAGGCAGCTAACTTTATTAATGTTTCACGCCCATTCGTTATCAAAGAAATAGAAGCTGGAAGATTGAAGCATCGTATGGTCGGCACGCATCGTAGAGTTGCATTTGAAGATTTAGTTGAGTACATGAATCTTATGCAACAAAAGCAACAGTCTGCATTAGATAGAATGGCAGACAACGCACGTGAATTAGGCTTAGATTACTAAGATGGCAGGTAATGCAAGATATACCGCAGTACTAGATGCATGCGTTCTATATCAACTAGCAATTGCAGACTCTTTAATGAGTATTGCAGTAACGGGATTATTTGCGGCTAAATGGACTACAAAAATTGAAGAAGAGTGGGTGCGGTCACTCGAGAAAGACCGCCCTGAGCTAAAGGGCAGACTTGGCAGTAGAAGGGATGATATGCGAGAGGCTGTGCCAGATTGGGAGATTTCTGAAACCGCTTGGAAATCAATTGCTATCTCTTTAACTCTGCCAGATCCAAACGATGTTCACGTTTTAGCTGCTGCTATTGCGGAGCATGCTGATTGCATTGTTACAAGAAACCATCAAGATTTTCCTGCGAGCATTATGGCTGTGCATGGAATAGATATTTTGGATCCAGATGAGTTTATTATTAATCAGTGGGATTTGGAAAACGTATCTGTAATGGCAGCTTTTAAAGGTATGAGGGCAAGAAGAAAAAAACCAGCTGAAAGTGTCGAGGATTTTGCTCGGACTCTCGAAAAGAATGGCTTGCCAGCTACGGCACAAAAAATTCGAGAAGCAGCAGCACTCATTTAATACCTAAGTGTTACTTAAAGTAACGCTGGCTCACTGCACATAACACTACACACCGACACTGACCACTCGCAGACCCCCTGTTTATATGGCTCTATCATGGGCTTCTGCTCTCATAATCCTTTGGTCCCAGGTTCTAGTCCTGGTGGGCCCACCAGCAATCTCAATACCAACTCTAGGGTTGGTATTTTTTTGAGTGTTACTTAAAGTAACACTTGGGAGGCTACTTAATTTAACGAATTTATATAAATTTAGAGATCAATTGTTCTAATTGTGCTGAATAATAAAAGTTACTGAACACATCACTTAGCAGCAAGATTAATCTTAAATATCCAAAACCAATTTATCTGATATTGCCCTTGATACGCAAATCATGATTGTTTTGTTCGCCTCTTTTTCTTCATCTGATAGTAGGCTATCACGATGATCTGCCATGCCCTCAAGCAACACTGTTTCGCAGGAGCCGCAAAGGCCTAGCTCGCAATTGCTAAGAGGAGAATGACCATGCTCCCTTAAAACACTCAAGATACTTTTGTTGTCAGGAACAGATAAAACGACATTACTCTTTTTAAGTTCAATTTCAAAAGCATTGTTTTTATAATCTTTACTTGTTGGCGCAGCAAACCACTCAAAATATACTTTTTTCTTCGGGTGATTGCTTGCAAGCCTCTCTACTGATTGCATGAGACCCCCAGGACCACAGCAATAGATATTTATGTCATCTTCATATGAATCCAATAGTCTCGCAATATCGAGAATCGGTTCTTCGCTGAAGTATCCACTTACTTTACTAGCATCGAGCTGGATTAAATCTTCATAAAAAGCTGCATGATCCTGCGAGCGGGCACAATAATGTAGAGCCCAATCTTGATTTTGCATCACAAGCGATTGAATCATTGAAAAAATTGGAGTAATACCAATACCGCCGGCTATGAACACAACCTTCTTTTTCGAATTAATAAGCGGGAAATGATTGCGTGGGGTTGAGATAGCTAAAAAGTCATCTATTTTTACCTGGGTATGTAGGTTAACTGAGCCTCCACGTCCTCCCTCCTCGTATTTCACGGCAATTGTATAAAACGGATCAGTAGTTTTTCCGCATAAGGAGTATTGCCTTGCCATACCATTTGGCAAATATACGTCGATGTGTGCACCAGGCTCGAAAGCTGGAAGTGCTCTTCCATCAGATGGGGTAAAGGTATATTTTAGAGTCTGCTTAGCAATTTCATCTATTGAATGTACTTGAACGCGACGAATTTCTTGTGCCATGTATAAATTACTATTAATAACTTCTAGCTAAATCAACGACGTTCGTTAAGGGTTTATTGGCGAAATGATTTCTTAGGTTATTAAAAAATATCTCCAAGGTGCGAGGAATATATTCTTCAATGTCATCGGATAATACATGAGGGGTGATTATTAGATTTGGAGTGTTCCAGTATGGCCAATCTTCTGGGGGAGGCTCTGGATAGGTAACATCAATAATGGCGCCACTCAAGTGTTCACCTCTCAATGCTTTGTCTAGGGCAGCTGGATCAACTAATCCACCGCGAGACATATTGAGGAGTGCGGAGCCTTTTTTCATGAGACTAAATTCTTTATCAGCCATTAAAAAGCGGGTTTCCTCAGTTAGAGCAGTATTGAGTACTACAAAATCTGCCCTTGGAAGTAGGCTGACTAAACTTTCAGGTGGATGCATTTCATCTACATTGGGCATGGGTTTGCTACTCTTTCGAATCCCGAGCACCTTCATACCAAAATCTTTAGCTAATTTGGCTATCCCGCCACCAATGGCCCCTACGCCAACGATTAAGACCGTTTTATTGGCGACAGTATCAGTAAAGATTCGATTCCATTTTTTTTGACGTTGACCCCATGACAGCTGGGGTAAGCGCGCATTTAACATCATCAATGCCATTAACCCAGACTGAGATGCCTTAGGGACATGCGCGCCGCTATTTGTTAGTACAGTTACCCCTTTTGGAACCCAATTTAAAGGTAGCAAATAATCAACCCCTGCGCCCAATATCTGTAGTAGCTTAAGAGACTTACCATCCTCCGATAAGGTCTCCTTCGGAAACCGATATGTAATCATTGCATCAGCCGTAGGAATGCTAGCCGCATAATTACTTTGATCAACCCCCCACGTCGTATGAATTTTCTCAGCTACATCGGGATATTTTTCTAAGACCTTTTCGTATTGATCTGGCCTCACAATAAATACCGGCATTAGGGTGCTGGCATTTTCAATATGTACATGAAATTTAGTTTTACCTGAATCTATTTGAATAGTCATAGCTTTAATGTTTGTCTGATAAGTATCTAGTTATTTATTGGGGGCCAATGACTTTGTCTATGACTCGATTGGCGATGCGATGCACGATACATTCTTCAAGAGAATAACGACCTGGACGATAGCTACCGGAACGCATTGATTTTTGTACGTTCGGGTTGATTCCTAAATCCTCGCGAATAATTTGTGAGTATTTTTCATAGTAATCAGCGCCTACGATGTCATTAAAATTTGGCATCTCGACTGTTGATTTAGGGAAAGCCCAATTCTCATATAAGCGAAGTTTTTCAGGACCCTCGGGTAAGTACTGCCTAAATTTCATATAGTTTGCAGTCAGGATAATTTGCAAGCTCGGCTCAATCCAGATATGAAAAAGACCCTGCGCTTTTTTTTCATCAATGCCAGGAACATTTGGTAAGCCTGAGTAAGCTACGATGCTTCGCTTACTAAACATTGCTTCCCATGGCCCCCTTGTTTCTTCAAATACCCAGTTAGATGGGTTAGCAGGATCATAATGATCTCGATGAATTGAAGGTACGTGATAATTTTCAAATGCATTCTCTAGCCATATCTTCCAGTTGCAGTCTACCTCGTACATATCACGATTAGTCCACTGCATATTTTCTAGTTGATAGCTTGAAAGAAATTCTGGCAAATCACCTAGCCAGCTCATCAAGGACTCTGCATTTTCATCAAAATTAATAAAAATAAAGCCACACCAAAGCTCTGTTCTAATAGAAATGAGGTTATGGTCAGCCATATTAAATCCTGATACACCAGCCATTGGAGGAGGGTTACCGGGGGTATTGAGGAGTTTGCCGCTGGGAGAATAAGTCCAGCTGTGGTATGGGCAAACAAGAGCACGGCAATGGCCAGCACCTTCCGTAATAATCGCACCTCGGTGTCGGCACAGAGCTGAGTGGACTCTGACCTGTTGATTCTCATCGCGAATGACAATTAAAGGTTGCCCCACAATTTCAATTGAATAGTAGTCCCCAGATTTAGGTACTTGCTCGACCCTTCCTACGCAAATCCAATTTTTCTTAAAGAGCATTTCAACTTCGCGTTCATACCACTCGTTATCAACATAGCACCAGCCTGGTAGGGTCGAAGCCTCATGCAAAGGTTTACGAGTATCTTTATAGTGCTCTGGAGAAAAAATGGATTTAGTATTCATAGTTCTTTAACTCTCTCTTGATGGATCATCAGTCAGCAACTGCACCAGATTCTTTAATAGCTTTTGCCCACTTGGCGGATTCTTTCCGCATAAATAGATTAAATTCTTCCGGAGTATCCCCGACAGGAGTGGCTCCCATACCTAAGATTTTTTCGTTAAGATCAGGAGATTTAACGGCTTTAGCGATTGCAGTACCGAGGATATTGAGAGTTTCACGATTAATGCCTGCAGGTGCTACCACCCCATACCAAGAAGTGATATCTAAACCTGGTAAACCTGCTTGTGCTGCCGTGGGAATATCTGGAGCAAAAGTGCTTCTATTGGGCGCTAGTAGTGCTAAAGGCCGAATCTTTTGTGCCTTTATATATGGCAAAGCTGTACTGAGTTCAACTGACATCAGTGCCACTTGACCAGACATTAGATCGGTTAGCCCTGGAGCAGTACCCTTATATGGAATGTGCACAATAAATACACCCGCCATTTTCTTAAACATCTCAACTGCAATCTGATGCGGAGTACCGTTACCCGAAGAGGCATAGCTTAATTTTCCTGGATTTGCCTTGGCGTATGCGATAAATTGTGCCAAGGTTTTAGCGGGCACATCATTATTGATAACGAGCACATGAGGAATATAAGCAACCAAGGAAACTGGAGTGAAATCTTTTATGGGGTCATAAGAAACTTTTTGTAAATTGGGAATTACCGATAACGAGCTAGTAGATCCCATCAATAAGGTGTAACCGTCGGGTGTAGATTTAGCAACAACATCAGTACCTATAGATCCAGCTGCGCCAGCGCGATTATCTATAACAATGGGCTGCCCCAGAATTTCCGAAGTTTTTTGCCCAACCAGTCTTCCTAAGGCATCAACTGCACCCCCAGGAGGAAAAGGGACTACGAGTTTGATGGGTTTTGTGGGAAATTCTGCTGCTGCAGCAACTGACGTCAAAAAGAATGCCGTTAATACAACCAAAATTCTTGTCCAAAGATTCATGCGAATTCCCCTGTAGGTGAGGTTATTTTAATGTAGTTCTCGTTAACTAGTTAACTAGTCTATCTGAATTACGCCATCTGCATTGGCTATGCTAGCAATCTACATTGTGGAGGAATTCAGGTCATGCACCACAATGCCACATTGGCTCTATTTTTCAGCAGAATTAGTGCTAGTTGCCCTTAAATCAGTTCCAAAGTCAGCTGCATTTTCAATATGCTGGCGCATAGATTTAGCCCCTTCAGAGGGATTTCTACTTTCTAGAGCTTGCAGGATGAGTTCTAATTCAGAAAATAAATCACGCATTCTGGCTGGGGTAGAAGGAGATAATTTCTTAAGCCAGCGTACCTTGTCATGCAAACTTAAAAGAGTTTCTTTTATGAGACTATTGCCGGCAGCACGATAGATTTCAGTGTGAAAAAGTGAGTCTAGTTCATTAAAGCTATCAAAAGTTTTTAGCCCAGCACTAAACGTTTTTTTCTTAGGCCTTAACCGATTAAAAGCTTGACGTAATTGTATTAATTTTTTATCGGAGATATTTTTGGTAGCGAGTCGTGTGGCATTTACTTCTAAAATGAGACGATACTCAAAAATCTCTGCGATCTCTTGCTCGCTAAGTTTTCTAACATATGTTCCGCTCTGCGGGCTTACTTCAATCCATCCCTCACTGTGTAATCTTGCAAAAGCCGAACGAATTGGGGATCTGCCGGTATTAAATTCACTGGCCAATCTCGATTCAGATAATTTGAATCCAGGAAAGTAGTATAAATTGATGATTCGACTTTTAATCTCATCATAAATGGCATTAGTTGCGCTGGATTGTCTAATGGTCGGCATGGGGATAAACTAAAGAGTAATCCTTGAGTATTTAAACACTTAATCCTACAGTATTTAATAAAAATGAAAGCTGAAAAATGAGCCCCATTGAAATCCCCGCAAGAAGAGGAGCTGCTGTTCCGCTGAAGAAGGGTCAGAGGATTAAAGTGATCAATACTCATGGCGGGCAAGTTGTTGATATGTGGTGTTTTTTGCCAGATGGTAGCGAACATCTTTCAATGCCTCATTCTGTGGTTACTTTAGGCAGAATCAAGCCTCTTCCTGGCGATAAGCTATATAGCCAACTTCGTAAGCCTTTATTGGTGCTGGAAGATGATCACTCTCCAGGCACACATTGCATGCTCTTCGCGGCTTGTGATATTGAGCGATATAAGCTATTGGGATGCATTGAGTATCACGATAACTGCGCTGATAATTTACGGGAGGTTACGAATTCACTTGACATCATCCCCTCCTATATTCCTACGCCCCTAAATTTATTTATGAATACAAAGTTTCATCAACATCAAGAGATGGTAATTGAGGCGCCTGAAGCAAAAGCGGGTGATTTCATTACTTTTAGGGCGCTGCAAGATTGTGTGATGGCTTTTTCCGTCTGCCCTCAAGACTTAGTTCCGGTTAATGCCCATGGCTGTACTCCGCAAGCTGTGGAGTATCAAGTTCTAGACTAGCAGTAGTTGTCTGGGATTCTTTGGCGGTAGCTTCCAGTCCTAGTGGCCTGCCAGAAAAGCAAACCCTTATCAGAAATGGTGGGGGTTTTGTCTTTTGAGCTACGCATAACTTACAATTGAAGACGTTATTAGAACTCTTTAAGGTACAAGTATGGCCATATTCTGGGCCTATTGGCATTAAAGAGGGTGGTGAAATGATTGTGATTGATAAATGGTGTTACCTAGATACCGCTAATAATCAAGATGAACTTGATGATTTAGCAGTATCAGGTGAGGTTGAGTTTGATCTCGATATTTACACGATAGTCAAAAAGGCCCTATCGGGGTCCTATAAGAATCAAGTCATCCGTATGACTTAAATAAACAAAAGCATATGAGCTACTTACATCAAAAAATTTTCGCCCTCATGATTGGTCTTAGCAGCCTATTCATTATGTCTCAGGCAAAAGCAGTTTTAGTAGATGATCTAAAAGATGGGCAGCATGTTTTATTAATGCGCCACGCCGATGCTCCTGGCTATGGGGATCCTGCTGATTACATCATCGGTAAATGTTCAACTCAGCGTAACTTGGGTGAGTACGGTAAAAAGCAAGCTAAAGCAATTGGATCTTGGTTAAATAAACAAGGCATCGATAAAGCCCAAATCTTTAGTAGTCCTTGGTGTAGGTGCTTGGATACGGCCGAGCTTCTGAATTTGGGCCCTGTAAAAATAGAATCTTCTTTAGGCTCTTTCTTTGACGACATGAGTCTGGAAAAGCAGCAAACCAACAAGTTAGAGCAATTTATCAAAAGTCAGTTAGGTAAACAAACTAAAGCAGTAATTATTCTGGTGACCCATCACGTAAATATTCAGGCATATACTGGTAAGGTAGTTGGAGTAGGAGATATGGTGTTGGTAAAAGTAAATAAAGAAGGGGGACATCTTTCCCATGTAATTTACCCAAGCCCTAGACCATAGAGCACATTAAATTTTTCGAGGAAGTTTATGAAATATTTGTTAATTACCTTTTTACTTTTGCTTTCTTTCATGGGAAATATTCAGGCAGCAGATACTGCACCTGTTAAGTCAGATCCGGCTTGGTTAACTGAATCCAGGGCAAGTATTAAAGCCGAAAAATATGATCAGGCTATCAAACAATTGCAAGCTGCGAACGATACAAGCTCGGCTGATTGGAATAATTTGATGGGTTACAGTCTTCGTAAGAGGCAGCCACCTGATTTGGTAGGAGCAGAACAGTACTACCAAGCTGCTTTAAAAATAGACCCAAACCATCGCGGTGCTCTTGAGTATTACGGTAAGCTCAAGTTAATTAATAAGGATTTAACTGGGGCTGAAGCATTAATGGCCAGACTAGACAAAATTTGCACTTTTGGCTGTGAAGAATATTCAGATTTAAAAGCTGCCATACAAAAATATAAGTCTAAGAAATAGGATGCTGATTCTCGATGCAAGTCGATTCTGCCTCGGGCTAGCAAGCTATTAAGCATTACTTTAAGTAATGCTTGCCCTCATACGTAAAACCACTTTGGAGCAACGCAGAATTGGATAGTTGCTCCAAAAATTCTTTGGCCCCAGGTTCAAGTCCTGGTGAGCCCACCAGAAATGAAAATACCAAGCTTTGGATAGGGAATTTTTAGCCTCAGTTGATCGCAAGCACGGTTAGACGCCCTAATATGGGCTAAAACAGTCCAAAATCCCTATAAATATGTTGTTATAAAGCTACTGAACAAGTAATTCCTTCTAATTTTTATATAATCAAGCGCTCCAAAAGAGTGCAAAGCTCCAAAAGAGTGCAAATTTAAATAAAAAATTAGGGATAAAAAATGAGTAAAAAATTATTAATTGCTGCTGCGGCAGTTGCAATGAGCTCTGGTGCAATGGCCCAGTCAGCGTTTGAAGGTTTCTATGGTCAAGTAGGTGTTGGCTATGAAAACAATAATTTTGCTAGTAAAACTGCGAGTGGTTCAACCGGCACTAACCCAGCTGGCGCGCCTTCCCAGTCTGCTGGCGGTTTTTCTGGCACTGTAGGTTTAGGCTACAACTATTCCGTAGCTCCAAATTTGGTGTTGGGTTTAGGCGTTGATTACAATCCAATGTCAGTGAAGTCAGGCCAAAATCAGTTATCCAATAATCAGTCTGCCGGAGTCAATACGACCACTCAGGCAGCAAACCGCTATAACATTTTTGTAACGCCAGGCTATCAGTTTGGTGCTGACAAATTGGGTTATATCAAGCTTGGTTACAGCGCAGAGCAGCTCAAGACTCAAAATTCAGGCGGTCTGTCAACTAGCGGTACGGGTACTGCAAGTGGTTACATTGTCGGTCTAGGTTACAAGCAGTTGATTGACAAGAATATCTATGTATTTGGTGAGGCTAATTACATGTCTTACTCCAATACTACAATTAGTGCTGGCAGTGGCGTTAATGTTAATACCACTCCTAGCACTTATCAAGCACTCGTTGGTATAGGCTACAAGTTCTAAGTTTTGTCATTTAGAAACTGTTTTATCTAAAAGCCGCTCCTTGTGAGCGGCTTTTTCTTGCCTATTTAAATCTGCCCCCGGCCACCAATAAACATTAAAACCAGCTTTGGGAGTTTTTTCATTTAGTTTGGTTATGATGGGGAAGGCTAATTTTGCTAAATTGGCAACGCAGCCCTAATAAAAATCCCCAGGAGAAAAAATGAACAAATATGAAAGCATATTAAATTTATTAGGCCGTATTGCAATCGCGGCATTGTTCTTGCCGGCAGGACTCAATAAGTTAATGGGCATGGAGGGTGTAACTGGTTATTTTGCATCCCTTGGATTGCCGGTAGTGGCAGTTTTAGTTTGGGTGGTCATTGCTATCGAAGTTTTGGGTGGGGTTGCTTTGATCCTTGGTTATAAAACACGTCTTGTAGCAATTGGCTTGGCAATCTTTACTGTTTTAGCA
>Ga0194043_1000313_pt1 | contig 26344 bp, 7 predicted proteins | sample JunL4415m_MetaG_FD_161274 | JGI IMG/M metagenome (GOLD analysis project Ga0194043, IMG submission 161274) | Anoxic zone freshwater microbial communities from boreal shield lake in IISD Experimental Lakes Area, Ontario, Canada - Jun2016-L442-15m | ecosystem: Environmental > Aquatic > Freshwater >...
AGGACATGCTGGACTACTTATTCTATGATTATGATCCATCTATGAAAAGTAGAGTGGATGCTAAGTGGGGAAATAGACAAGCATTATTAACAGCTATATCAACTGCTGCAGTAGGTGATCCTACAAACTATTCAACTTCTCCTTCAGTAGGAGGCTCAACTTCAGGGCTTCTTAGGGAGCAACAAATAACTAAGAATCCAGTAATGGAATCCATTACTAGAGTTAATGACAAAGTTCTTTCTACTTTTAGCAAAATGAGAAAGGAGAAAGAAGAAATATTAAGAAAAATCACAATGACTGATGAAGCCAGATCATTACCTTTTGGTGAATCAGATAAGGAAAAAAAAGCTACTAAGGCAAGAGTTCACGCATTTATATCAGGTAATCCTGAATTAAAAGATAGGACTGATATGTTAACTGCTTTAGAGAGTACAGACAGTGGGGGAGCCATTATTATCAACAAGCCTTTTAGTGAGGGACAACCTTTTACAGGAGATGTTGTAATAACGCACAAAGGAAAAGAATATAGAGTAAAGATAGAAAATCAGGAAGACCTTCAAGTAGTAACAGGTAGAGATGATTTTGAAGAATTTAAAGCAAATCCTTTTGTAGCAAGGGCAATCACTGGAGAAACTCATTCCACTAATCTTGGGTCCCATACAAATAAACCAAATGCTTGGCACACTGCATATATTTCACCGGATGTTACTCCTTTATTAAAAAATTCAGATAAATATATTCCTCTTGGAGCTGATTTTAATTTAATGCCAGATGAAAAAACATGGACAGTTACTATTTATTTAAAAAGTAAAGAAACTGGAGAGGTAATGAAACCTATGGAACTTAATGGAGAATATGTGGTGGGAGCAGAAGATTCTATAATTACTGCATTAAATACTTTAACAGAACCTCAAATAGATCAGATAATTAAGAACAGACAAAAATAATAACAATGCAAGACGAACCTATTGTAAATCTTTCAGGAACTCCTAATTATCCAAATTACTCTGTAGATGGTTCTCCTATTTCAGCACCATTACAAGATTCTCTCTATACTCCTTTAGATGATTCATCTATTATACATGGAGTAAAAGATAAGACGGGTTTCGGAGCATCTGATGTTACTATGTCTCAAGCTGCACCTTATAGGACAGGTAGATTTCCTAATGTTATGTATGGATACAATAACGAGGAAATGTATGCACAGAATCAAAGTTTTGGAAGTAAAATGATTAGTGGTGTAGGAAAAGGACTTGTTCTTACAGGTACTACATTTTTACAATCTACTGCTGGTTTATTAAATGGAATAGCTGAATGGAAGAAACAAGGAAAACTTTCAGGATTTTATAATAATGAATTTAATAGAAGTCTTGATGAGTTTAATAAGAAAATGGAAGACGTTCTTCCTAATTATTATACAGAAGCTGAGAAGTCTGCTCATTGGTATTCTCCAAGTAAGATATTCAGTGGTAATTTTCTGTGGGATGGTATCATAAAGAATTTAGGATTCTCAGCAGGGGCAGCTTTAGCTGGAGGTGTCTATGGTGCAGGAATTAAAGGAATTACTTCTCTGTTAACCCAGATACCCAAACTTGCTAAACTTGTTTCTATAGGAAAAGCAGCAGAAGCACTATCTGCTACAGAGAGTGCTTTACTAGGAACTGAAAAAGTTGGAGAGGTAGGAAGCAAAATAGTAGCAGCATCTAATAAGTTTCTTGGACAGTATAATACTTTAAACACTGCCCAACGAGTTACTGTTGCAGGTCTTGCAACAACAGGAGAAGCAACCTTTGAAGCATTGAATAATCTCAATCAATTTAGAAATGAAAAGATTGCTGAATATAAAGATAGAAATGGAGGAAGATCTCCAATTGGAGAAGATTTAAAAAGAATTAACGATGCTGCAGAAGGTGTGGGTAATTCTTCTTTGGCTTGGAATATTGCTCTGTTGAGTGCAACAAACTATATTCAGTTCCCTAAAATTCTTGGTTCCTCATATAAAGCAGAAAAAGATGTTATTAATGATGTCATTCAGGAAACAAAAGATATTGTAAGAGAAGGAGAGAAATATGCTGAAAGAGCAACAAGAGGAGGAAAAGTATTAGGAACACTTAATAAAATTCGTCCTTATACTTTTTCTGCATCAGAAGGGTTTGAAGAGGGTGCACAGTATGCTATTACAGTTGGCACACAGGATTACTATAATAAAAAGAGGCTCAATAAGAATACTGACGTAGCTGATAGTATGATGGAGGGAATTTCAAAGACTCTTACTACTGACGAAGGTATGGAGAATGTCCTTATAGGGGGTCTTTCTGGAGCATTAATGTTGGGAGTAGGAAAGTTTAAAGAATCCGGAAGAATAAATAAAGCTACAACAGAAGCATTAAAAGCTTACAATACAAGTAAGTTATCAGATTTTACTAAGGAAACATTAGATGGAGTAAATAGAGGGGTTGTTATTCAGGAAGAAAGAGAACAAGCTCTGAAGGATGGAAAAATTACAGAGAGCAAAGACCTTGAGAAAGATTACATCATTAACTATCTCACTCCTCGTATTAAATATGGCAGGTTTGATTTAGTTACTTCTGATATTGCAGATTATAAACAGTTAGCAAGTACAGAAGAAGGTTGGCAACAATTAGTTGCTGAAGGAAAAGCTCAACCTACTGACTCCCGGGAAGCATATCTTAAAAGATTGTATGGTCTTGAACAGACTGCACAAAATATGAAATCCACATATCAGGCTCTTCACATAAGATATGGTGGAATGGTTAATGAGAAAAAAGAAGCTATGTATCCATCCTCTGTTATTGATCAGATGGTTTATGCTTCTACGAAGATTATTGATTATGATGAGAGAATAGCTTCTCTTACTCCTGTCCTTACTCACCCTGAATTATTAACTGCAGGTGTTGATATTTCTACAATAATTAGTGATCTCTCTAAAGGAAATTATGAAAGCTTCAATAGTGCTGTAGAAAAAGTAACAGCAATGAAGGATATCAATAAGGATGATATTGGAGAAGCTCTTAATAGTATTATGAAGATGGTTCCCAGCAGGGAAAAGTTTCATCAGGAATATGAGGATATGAAAAAGAATCCTCAGAAATGGGAAGAGAAGAAACCAAAAATAATTACTCCTGAAGAACTTGAAATTCTTGCAAAAACAGAAGCAGAAGCTGAAGAACAATTTGTTGACCTTGAAACATCAAAAGGAACAAAGAAAGCAGCAATTGGAAAAACTTATTTCTTAGGTTCTGTTATTGACTATGATAAGAATGGACTTGAGAAACCTATTGAAATACCTGAGTTTAAAATAGTTAAAGACAATGGAGATACAATTGATATCCTTACAAGCAAAAATGAGATAAAAACAATCAGTAAAGATGTTTTTAAAAAGCATTCTATTTCTGATTTAAGTTCTCTCAAGGATGATGATAATGCCAATTATTTCTATCAGCATAGAAATGAAAAATTTCAATTCAACTTTGGGAAGGATAAGGATGGTAAACCAAGAACCAAAGAAGGAAGAATAGAATATAAGGATGGTAAGCTTTTCTTTGTCTATCCCAAATATACTGATAGAAAAACAGGAAAGGTAGTTGTCACTCGCATGGAAGTATCCAGAGAACAATTCTTTCCTAAAGGAGAGTTCAATCAACCTATGATAAAGAAGATAGGAACAATTGAAACAAAAGATCAAACTGCTGCTCGTGAAAGACTGACAGATGAAAAGAAGAGAAAAGAGGATAATAAAAAACTTGAAGAAAGTACCAGAAAAAGAAACAACCTCCTTACTGAATTATTTGTTGAGCTCTCTGGAAAGCAGACAGCAGTAACTGAGCTTATCAACAAAAAGAAGGCTGAGCTCAAAAATGCTATTATCGGTCTTGAATTATTAAGAGAAGATATTGAAAGTGATACATCTACTAAAAAGTCAGTAAAGAACGGTATTGGGTTTAACAAGCATACTAAAGAATATTTAAGAGTAGCCTCTCGTCTTTCAAAAATGAAGGATGATATTGAATATGAAATTGGTGACCTTGAGCGTCAAAAGGAAGATATAGAAATAACTATTGCCTATGTGGAGGATGCTTCTCATTATAATTATGAACTCTCTCCTGATATTGAAGGGTTCACAAAAGAAATAGAAGATCAACTCACACTCCTTGAACTTACAGCAGAAGAAAATACAAAACAAATAAGCAGGCTACATAATATCATCTCGGGAATAGAAAAGGCAATTGATAAAGTAATGGATGCTATTCATTCCCTAGTATCTGAATTTGAAAGGGTATATCCAAAGGCACCTAATGCAATTATAGGACAGGAATGGGTGGACTTTATTCAGGCTAATCCCAACTTCTTAAAGCTTAAATCACAATATAAAGAAGATTTAGCAACCCTCGAAGACATCCTTGCTGAAACAGAAGAGTTTGAAATAAAACCCAATGAGGAAAAAGCTGCAAAGGCAAGAGAAGAAATTCTTGTTCTTCAGAAAGAAATTAAATCACTTGAGCCAGACTTAATTAGTTTGCGAGCTATCCTTGAGAAATTCAAACCTTATGCTGAACAAGCTAAACAACAGAAACTTGAAGAGGAGAAATTAGGTAAGGATAATAAAGAAACCTCCTCTGCAGAGAAAACAATGTCTTCAAATAAAGCAGGTGTACGCAATGCCAATTTGAATAAACACGATAAGGAGTATGAGCCTGATGCTAAGAAAAATGACAAACATGTAGTGTCAAGTACAGTAGCTCCTGATGATGGAAAAGCTCATCAGAAGAGAGCCAATCTATTTGGAGCAAAACTTGCTAAATTTAAAAATAAGGCAAATATTCGTGGTGTATACATTACATCAAAGAATGAACATCTTCTTATTCCGGGACTTATAGATTTCTTATTACCAAAAGATGATAGTATAGATAGAGATGGTGTCATTGCTTTAGTAATGGCAGAGGTTGATGAGAAGACAGGAAAACTATCTCTTGTTGGCGTTGATGGAAAAGTTCTCAAGGAAGGACAAGATCCTTTAGAAAATGGAATTTTTCAGGTATTTCCTGAATCAAAATTAAGCTGGAGCAAAGAATATGGTGGTGGTACAATGTTTAGAAAAACCACTCCTGATGAAGTACAAGCATCTCTTAAGAAAGAATATGGTGCTTGGAGAGATGGTATTTTTAAGAAAACAGAGGGTCTTGAAACCAAAGAAGATCTTTTAAATGTTGCTTATACAATAGGTGCATCTTTTGGTATTCCTAATTATGTAATCAAAGATGATAACAGTATAGATTATTCCACTCGCACTTCTGTAGAAGATTCTGGTCTCATTGATGAGAATGATATGAAGAACCATGTCGTTCTTGAAATTCCCACTACGCTTGATACTATTGAAACTGGAAGTACAAAATTTACAAAAGCTCTTGGAAGAGTATTTGCTAAATTAGATAATGGATACGTAGCACTGCATAACAGGCAACTTAATAAAAAAGAAGCCTATGCTGTATATAAGGCAATTCATCGTCTTTCTCAGTTGATGATTGAGAAGAAAGGTATGGAAACAGAAGAAGCAAAACGTCTTCTCACCTATCTTAGATCTATTGTATTTTGGAGAACTCCTGAAAAGGGAGAAGGAGAATATCTTGGAAGGAATAATATTTATTTCAAACGTGATGTAAAAACCAAACAATTAACTCTTTACATCTCTGATGATGATACCACCTATACCTTTAAACCTTCTACATTAGACGAGAATAAGAATGCAATCATTGAGAAATTGCAAAGTCTGTTCATGAATATCAATAATCATATGATTAAGGATATCAACGAAACACATGAAGAGATAACAGACATTAATGATAAAGGAGAAATCGTATCCACCTCATGGGAAAACTATCAAACCTATCTTCTTTCAAAGAAGAATAGAACTGCCAATGAAGTTCCTTTATATACATGGATGAAACCTATTAATAGTGATGATGAAACTAATCGCCATGGTGTGTATTTCTATGTGGAGGATGATGGAGAATCCCCTGTAATTCCTGATTATACAAAACAAACTAAGAAAACTCTTTCCTTTAAAACAAAGAAACCAGAAGTTTCCAAAGAAGTTCCTGAAGGAAAAAGAACAGAAGAACAATCAAGGGCACTTGCTACTAAAGCAATTAAGAGAGCTATAGCTAATGATATAATTGAGAAGAAGAACAAAACTATTAAGAAATCAGATAAGGAAGAGTTTACAGTAGAAAAACTTGAAAATGCGAATGGATATATTCTTGATCTTAATAGAAAAACAGGAAAGGGAACTCCTAATATATTTATTACAAAGGAAGGAAGGAAGATAAGATTTATTGCCTCAGAAGATGTAAATGAAAAGAATTATGAATCTTCTATTGGTATTCTTGAAGACAAAGGAATAGGTCAGTTTAAAGAAATTCAGCAGATGTATATTGATGCTGGAAAAGCAAAGACTGAAAAGAAGGAAGTAGAAAAGCCTATAGTTGAAAAGGAGAAGAAGAATAAAGAAGAGTTTAGTGTCGAATCACTTACAAAGGAAGACGAAGAAGCAAATAATATTCTTGATAATCTTTTAGGTGAAAATCGTACAGTAGAAGATGATGATGAGCTTAGACGTCAGATTGAAGAAGGTGATAAACCTTTTGCTACTGAAGATTGGAATGTTGTTGAGAAATGGTTAAAAGAGAATTATTCAAACATTCCTGTATATAGGACACAGAATATTATTAGAAATGTAAAAGGTGTAAAGGCTTGGGGGATGCTCAGAAAAGGTGCTATCTACATCTTTAAACATGCCGAAGCTGGATCTACCTACCATGAGGTATTTGAATCTATCTGGAAGAGCCTCACCTCTGCTGAAGAACGTAATTCTTTATTCAATGAATTTAAGAACAGAGAAGGAAGTTTTTATGATATAACTTCTGGTAAGACTATAAACTATTCAGATGCCACTATTCAAGAATCTAAGGAAAGAATGGCTGAGGAACTTCGTGAATATATCCATGAAAAGAAAATTCCTCCTAAGCCAAAAGATGGAAGACCTTTTATTGTTAAATTTTTCTCAGACATTGTTAATTTCTTTAAATCATTCTTTGTTGGGAAAAAAGCAGATTCTAATTTAGAAGAACTCTTCAATAGGATTAACAAGGGATATTACAAGAATGCCATTCTAAATGAATCTGAGGACACCTTTGCAAAAAAAGGAATCATTGATATTGAGAATGAATTAGCTACAGAAGAAGATGAATATCGTCTTGCTAAATTAACTGATAAGCAAGGAGCAGATATTATAGGGCAAATGACTTACAAGCTTCTTAAAATGTTAGTTGATAAGGATGAAAATTTATTCACTATTCCTGAATTAAAGAAAAGTGAAATCTATCCTAAATTAAAGAAAGATATTTTCACACGACTAAGCGTTTTAAAAAATACAAACAAAGGGTTATTTACAGATGGTAGAATTACTGAAGGAGAGTACAAACAACGTAATGCAGAAGTAAATAGACTTGTAGTAAATATCAATGAGGATTGGAATAGTATTGTTGACAGACATGAAGAATATCTAAAGAGTCATAAGATTGAATTTGATGAGAATGATCATATTCAGGTAAATAATGAAGAGAATACAGGAAAGGATGATTATCAGGATGCTCGGAAGATGGACAGTTTTAGAAAAGCCAATCCTGCCATAAAACTTCTTCTTGCCACTATTCCTAAAACAGAACGTGGTGAAGGAGGGAAAGCACAGGCTATTAGAACATCTATCAATGGAGTATCTCTTCTTCCTGTTTCACAGGTGAAGATCAATTTATGGAACAAACTATCCAATGCTGTCAATATTGATGATATGATGAGTAAACTTCGTCAGATGGCTAAAGATGATTCTAACTACGAAGTACTCTATAAACGATTAATGAAAACTGCTTATGACTCTCCAGGAGATCATAGTTTTGAAAAGCTTAATACAACACATGCTTCTCAACTTATAAATGCTTTCTGGAATACAGTTAAGAAACAAAATCCAAGTGTACAGAACATTTTTGTTCTTGATAATGGAGAGGTAGTAGTAGGTGAAGCTAGTTTATCCACTGCAGCTATGCAGTTTAGAGATGACTATGAAAAGAATATTGTATTGAAAGCCAAAGATGGAAAAGGATTCTTTAAATGGAATAAGAAGTCTAAAAGCTTTATTGGTGATCCTGTTACCATGAGGGGAATAAAACTTGAGACTCCTCAAGAGATGATTACCTTCTTAGGAAAACTTGGAATAGAGTTTAGTGGAAAAGAACTTAACTATTTAAAAATCAATCATCCAAGTGTATATTCTTCATTCAAGGAAGCTGTTGCTGGGATTAGAAGCAGTATTATAAATTCCGATGAGATTGTTACCTTTGGTGGAAAGACTCTTGAGATAAAAGGAAGACTTCTTGAACTTGGTCTTGCAAAATCAGTAGCAACCAATCCAACCTTTGATAGCACGTTCGTCAATGTTGTTGGAGAAAGAATGCAATCGTACATTGGGCCTAATGCTGCAAGTGATCTTTATGACTTTCTCTCCAGTATAGCTAATACGTCTGAACTAAAAGGTACACAATATGAGTATCTCCTCACTGATGCTTTTGCTCAGGGATCCAATATCATGAAGAGATTGTTTGATGACAATGGAGACAGACGTTCTTCAGGAAATGAGTTATTGAAGACTGGATATGTAGGAGGTATAATGTACACTAAGAGTGGGAAGAGCAAGGAATCTTCCAAACTCACTTACATGCAGCGTCTTATTCAAGAATTAAACCTTAATTTAAAAGGTTGGTATCTTAATCTTATTCCTGCAGATGCATCTATTGAATGGATGGTAAATATGGGAAACCCTATTTCTACTGCATCTTTAAGAAAAGGATTTACTGATGTTCATAAGATATTTGGTGAATACTTCATCAGTGAACTTGATTTAGCAAGAGACAATAGAAAAAATCTTGCCAGTAAAAGACTTGCAAAAAATAAAAATTTTGCAAATGAGTTGAGATTCTTTAAAGATATTCTTCCAGAGAAACTTTATAATAAGGTGATAGCTCAGGAAGGGAATAGTAGAGAAATCTATGAGGCTAATAAGGCTGAAATCAATAAAGCAGTTGAAGAATATATTAATAAAAACACCAATAAGACCAAGAGAGTATTAACATATTTGGGAGTTCTCAATGAGGATGAAAAAGGATTTACCTTCAAGGATGTAGATCTTCCTGCACACATGGATGAAAAAGCGGTTAATAATGAACTTACTGCTCTCACTATCAATTACATGATAGCCAATATAGAAATGCATAAGGTTTTATATTCAGATCCATATCAGTATAATGATGAACTGAAACGTATCAAAAGTTTTCTTTCTCCCCGTCAATCTATTATCTCTGGATCAGAGGCAATGAACAAAGTTCTTAATAATGTTTGGAACAAAGGGTTTAAAAAAGGAGACATAGGATATACAAACTTTATCCGTGATCATTTTAGAACAGCTACTCTTAGTGATGTTATAGCAGTGAGTGATCTTCCGGGATATGAACCTTATGAAGAAACAGATGGTTCTGGTATAATTAGTTTCAAGGCATACAGACACTTTAGGCTTCGTGCAGGAAAGTGGAATGGTAGAGAAGAGAATCAGTATAGATATGATGTTGCTTGGGAGAAGCAACATAAGAACATAGACCTTACGCAGGAAGAACAGAATATTCTTGATAAAGGGAATCCCAAAGTACAGAGTGCATACACTCCACTTAAACCTATTGTATCTGGTAATAAAGCAAATGATCGTGATTACAACGATATTGTACTTGACAAATATGCTCTCTATCCTCTTTCCTATCGTGTAATGACAGACATCAATACCAATGGAGGAAAGACTACATCCAACACTATTGCCCTTTATGATAAAATGCAGAAGGAGGATGTGGACTATGTCATATTCAATTCAGCAAGAAAGGTAGGAGCAGAGCAGACAAATGATGTTTATGATAAAAAGGGGAACTTCATTACCTCTCCCTATAAGGGAATTATAAATATACCTTTCTCTATCATGAGTTTGCAGACAGAGGTACCTGCTAAAGAAGGAAACAATGTAACAAGAGGTTCACAGGTAACCAAGCTTATTACCATGGATCTCATGGAAGCTGGTGTTCCTATTGATTTTAATTCTACTGACAGTTTTGAAAAGAGATACACTGATTGGAATAAATTATCAGATGATAAAAGAGCAGAAGCTTCTCCTTTATTCAAGGAGATAAAGAACAATCAGAATCTCCTTGAGGCTTTAATGGATGATGGATATGCTACTCTCCTTGATAAGCTTGGCATAAAAGAAACTACTGAGAATGATAAAAAGATTTATGACTTTTCTGATTTCTCAAAAGTTGTTTCCACTCTCAAAGACGAAATATTAAAACGTGAGGTTAATGACAATCTAATTGATGCTATTAACTCTTTTGGAGAGGAAACCTCTCTTCTTGAATCCACTCCTGCATATCAGCAGGTGAGAAATATTCTCTATTCAATCGTTGATAGGCTTATTGTTTCTCCAAAGATGCCCGGGGGATTAAAGGTGCAGATTCCTTCCACGTTTTTGGAAGAGAAGAAGATTGAACAAATCAAGGGAAAGAAAGGGTATCAATCAGACACTCTCAGATTTTACTCAAAGACAGAAGATGGTAAGAAGGTAAATGTCTGTCAGATAATGGTGAAGAGATGGTTCAAGAGCCCATTAAGCGATAAGGAGCTTCTTGATTATCTAAATAATACAGATGAGGGAAAGAGGATTCTCAGGGGAATAGCATTCCGTATTCCTACACAGAAGCAGAATTCCATTGATGTCTTTGAAATTGCACAATTTCTTCCTGAAGAGTTTGGGGATAGTGTTGTAGTTCCTTCAGAGATTGTGAGAAGATCTGGAGCTGACTTTGACATTGATAAACTCTCCATCTATTTAAAGAATATTTATAAGAATGCTAAGGGAGAATTAAAAGCAGTTCCTTTCTTTGGATATGGAGAAGAAGCTAAAAATAAGATCAAAGAAGTATATGAGTCTGGAGAATTTCTTACAGATAATCAAAGGAAAGAACTTAATAGATTTCTCGCTGAGGAAAACGATGAGGTAAGAAGTAAATTTTTTTCTAATACATTTGATGAGGAAGGAAACATAATTGATACTCCAGAGAATAAACTCATACGTGACATCTTCTCCTCTACCTTTACTGAAGAAGCGTTAACAAAAGAGTTTATTGATGAAATTAGAAAAGATGGAATTGAGAATAAGATTATAAATTCTATATACAAAAAGAGTCTTGAGAATGCCTATATAGAATCATCTGATGCTTTAATTTCTCATCCTTTGAACTATGACCAACTAATTAAACCAAATTCTGCTAAACAGTTAAAAGAATTAGGAGAGAAAATTGCCAAAGCGATTCATGGAGAGACCTTTAATTATGAAGCAATTGACAATATGCTTGATAGAACTTTTATGTCGAGACTTAGACATGCTTTTGTTTCTGGTAAACATGCTATTGCTATTGCTGCTGTAAGTCAGACAAACCACTCTCTCAATCAGAGACAAACCATGGTTATAGATCCCTCTTTATTAATGAGAGTATCAGCTGAGGATTTAGAATGGCTTGATGATGGAGAGGTGAAATTTTCAAAGGTCAATAGAATAAAGGTGGGTAATAGAATGCTTCCCACTCTTTCTAAAATAGTAAATGCGGCAGGACAGCATATATCAGATATTATTGCTCAGTTCATTGATGGATACGTTGATATTTCCAAAGGGCCATGGATCATGGAACTTGGAGCTTCTCCAAACGTAGCACCTACATTCTTATTCTTAGCCAAGATAGGAGTGCCCATAGAGGATATAGCATATTTTATGAATCAACCTCTCATTCGTCATTACCTGAAGGAGCTTGAGAGCAATGGATATGTGTGGCTGTTTAACAGTAATATAGTTGATAAGGTGAAAGCTGATTATGCTACAGAGGAACAAATAGCTATTGCTAAACAAGGATTGAAGAACTTCACGATTCCTTCTAAATATAATTTAGAGCAGTTAATAGGGAAAGAACGTAGCAAGCTTACCAAGCAGGAAATAGACGATCAATTAAAAATGTTGGATGAGTTTCTCAAATATGCTAAGATGGCAACCCATCTTTTCAATGTCACACAGGCAACCAATTATGACACTGCCACATTTAATGACCCTCTTCTTATTTGGAAGAAGGAAATGCAAATGGCAAAAGCCAATGAGACATTGATTAGTTCTGCTCAGGATTTATTGAATAACTCATTCATTGGTCGTATTCCTACTGTGTTAAATTCAGCGAGAAATGCAATTGCTAAATTTCTTATATCAGATCAATCAAAGATGAGAACTATATTACATCAGGTACTCACTCCGTATATAGATCTGAATGACAATGATTTCCTAAAGATTGCAAAGAAAGCAACAGCTGATGTATTTGATTATGCTGTACAGACAGATGGAAAGTTCAATCAATATATTAAGGAACTCTTTAATGGAGGAGCTGTTGATAAGATAGCTGACTTTGTAGATGAAGTTAAACAAAATAAGAACAATCCTTTACATGATAATCTCATTATAAATTCTCTTCAAATCAATCCCTCTATAAAGGGAACAGAAAACTCTGTTAACAACATAAAAATAAAAGGAATAGAGAATGCGTATGATCAGAATAACATCATTTACGCATTCAGAGAGATAAGAGATTATCTTAGAGAGAATAGTGAAATCTATAAAGGACTTGTGAATGTTGCTATTCTTCAGAGTGGATTGTCTCCCTCTACAATATCATACACATCACTGATTCCTTTTGAGGATTTTGCAAAGGTGTATCAGAAAACATTAAGTAAACTTGAGAGTATTGATTTACAATCCTTTCATGATTTAGGAGTGTTTTATAAGAATAATTGGAACAATGATGATATTGTTACACGTCTTGCTGCTTTTTGGGTTCCTAAAGCTAATAAGGATGGAAAGATATACAACATCTCTATGAAATTCTATGGACATCCAAATGTAAGAAGAGCAATTGATAATGGAGACATTCCTCCTCTCACAACAATTCCTCTTGGAAACAAGGAATCGAATAATGAATATATATTCTATACATGGAACCTAATGGAAGAACTTCTTGAACTTCCCGGATATGATGAAATCAAAAAAAGAAGAGTTTCAGATATTACAAAGATATTTGCTATTCAAGAAGCAATGAGAAAGAAAGGTGATTTCTCCTACATGAAGAAAGCTCTCTTTCAAAAAGTGATAGATGATAGAACAGGAGAACCTTTAATGACAGAATATAAAGAGAAGTTCTATGTGGTATATAAAGCTGTTAGTGCTTGGGGAGATGGGAGCAGAGCAAATGAATTTTATAACGAAGAACATTCTTCAATCATTGATAATAGCTTGGAAAATGTTAACTTTGTTGATGATGCTGACATTGTTGAAATATTTGAACAGCCTCAAGTTAAGAATGTTAAAAAAAGAGCAGGAGGATATATGTCTCCAGAGGCTGATTATGATACATATAGTAAGGAATCTCCTATTGCTAAAATGATAAAGAATAAAGAAGTTGATGATGTATTGAAAAAGAAAGAAGAAGAATCTAAAAAATGTAACAAATGAATTGTTCTATCATAAGGAATAAGGAAACAAAAGAGATTGAAAGAGTAAATGCTCCTAATGGAAAGGAGTCTATTCTTTATAAGTCTATTTTGGATTTACAACCTGATAAGGAAGAAGCATTAAAATCTTGGGCACAAGTATATACACCTTCTTTTAAAGAATGGTTTGGTGATTGGGAAAATGGAGAAGGTAGTAAGGTGATAGATGAGAATGGAGAACCTTTGTTAGTTTATCATGATAGTGGTTCAGATATTAAAGTTTTTGATAAAAAATTTATTGGAAATGGTGATGGAATGGTCTCTGGAGATGGCTTTTATTTTTATAATAAAATATACTCAGTCAGAGGGGGTGTAGAAAATTATTATAGTAATTATTACCAAAAGAAATCTGCATATGATTATGCTATAACATATAAACAATCTGATTTAGCAAATAAATTAAATGAGTTAGATAATAATGAACAAAAATTTAAAGAATGGTTTATTAATGATTATAATCAAAAGGAAATAAGATATTATGATAATGCAAATTATAAAATTCCTGTATTTCTTGATATAAAGAAACCACTTGATAAATTAGGAGAAAAATATGGAAATATTATTAATGATTTACGAATTAAAAATAAAACATCACTAATAGGATTCTTTAAAGTAATTGGTCATGTATTAGGAATAGATTCAAATAAATTAGAAAAAGATACTTATAATAAATATAGTAGACTTAGATGGAACGATATAAGACCTCAAATTAAATCTGCATCAGATTATTTAAAAGAAAGATGGGGGTATGATGGAGTTCTTGGTATGTTAAGTAATATAGACGAGTTTGTAGTATTTGAACCAAATCAAATAAAATCTGTATTTAATCAAGGAACTTTCTCTCAAGAATCAAATAATATATATCAACAAAAAGAAGAACTTCCAGCATCCAAAGCATCAGAAGCTACATTATCAGAAGTTAAAGAGGTAATTAAGAAGATGGGAGTGAATCTTCAAATGCTGTCTGATTATCTCAAAGGGAATCCTAATGTACAGGCTAAGGGAGCAAATGCTCTTACAGACCTTCTCCATGGAATCATAGCTGTAGCTGAAGGAAAAGAGGATATTGCTCTGACAGAAGAAATGGTGCACGTTGCTACAGCAATTCTTGAACAGAAGAACCCTCTTCTTATTGCAGAAATGATAAGCAAGATAGATAGATTTGCTATTTATAAAAGAGTACTCAATGAATATAAGGATGATGTAAATTATCAAACCAAGGATAGAAAACCTAACATTCGTAAAATCAAGAAAGAAGCTGTTGACAAACTTATTACTGAACTGATCATCAATGGAAATGAAGGCTCTACAGAGTTTCCTGAATTAAGAGAGGAAACCAATAAGTCAATGATAAAGGTGTGGTGGCAGAAGATCCTTGATTGGTTCAGGGGACAATATAAAGCTTCCAATGTTTCCATTTTTGAAGAAGCTGCAGGAAAGATAATGAATGAAGAGATAGGGGATGTTGCAGAGGCAGGAGAAGGTATCTATCTTCAAAAGATAAGTGATGCTCAGAAGAAAGTACAGCAAGACATTCTTGAAACTCAACAGAGAATAAGAAATGTACAAGGAGAAGAAGAAACTGATCCTAGCTTGCGTGATACAGAAGAAGCTTCCAATTGGTATGAACTTCTTATGCCTGATGGAAAGTGGGAGAGGATAAAGAAAAGAGTAACAGACAGAGTAAAAGAGTTTTATACTAAAACCTTCCCTCATAAAGAATTTACAAAAGAAGAGAAAGAACTCAATGAGATAAAGAGAGAAGCAGGTATCAAATATCACAACTTTCTAAAACTCATCCATGGAATGTACTTCAATTCAGATGGTACTAAAGTGGATAAGGTTGGGAACAGACCTACTTTTAAAAATGAGGAGGATACAGAGGTATTTATGAAATTAGAAAGGTATTTTGTTAATTTCATGAAACAAAGATTTGCAGATAGTAAAACTCCTCTTGTATTCTCAGAAGTAAAAGTATATGATCCTGTGCAAAAAGAAGCAGGTACTATTGACCTATTGGTAATTGATGAGAGTGGAAAGGCTCACATCCTTGATTGGAAGTTTATGAATCTTGCTCCCGGATCCACAGATATTGCTTGGTTCAAGAAAGGAGCTTTCAATATTCAGCTTAGCAGGTACAAGGAAATTCTTCAGAATGTTTATGGCGTAAAGGAGATTGGTATGATTAGGGCTATTCCTATCCTCATGAAAATGGAAAGAAAGGAAAAAAAGAAAGACAGTCCATTATACATTTCTGGAATAAGTATAGGAAGTGTTAATCCAGATAATATTGAATCTTTTACATTATTACCTATAGCTGAAAAATCTGAAAGTGTGGTAAGTGTGTTAGGAGATGAAACATATAAAGATCTTGATATACTTATTAAGAAATTACATGATGTAATAGACCAGATTGGTAGTGATAAGGCAACAACTGAAGAAGCTAAACAATTCAAAGCAAGAAGACTCAATGTTCTTAATCAAGCAGTGAGGACAATGCAAATACAGCAGGATCTTGCTCCATTGATAGAAGTTATAAAGGAGATTGCTAAAGAAGGTCAGATTATCATTGATGATTATATTTTAAATTTCAAAGATAAACCAGCTAATTCTCCTGAGATTACTGAAAAAGCTAAGAGTAAATTAGCTGCAGATATGAGAGAGTATGTAGCAATTGCAAACGTATTCTCTAATGTTACTGTTTCTGTAGGAGAACTCATCTATAATTCAGATATGAATAAAGATGCCAAAACTGAGGAACAGAAAGATGAACTTAAGGAAAGAAAACAAATTCTTGAAGATATAAGAAGAGAGCAGGATAATATTAACAGATCCATTCTTAAAATAAAAGGAGACGGAACAGTTAATAATAAAGGGATTTCTGGAGAATTTGCTGAAAAATATGTAGGATGGGCAAACAGAGTGATTGATCTTCTTCTTCCTGAAAAGGTGGTGAAGGGATTGGCAGCTACATTTAAAGGTGTTTCCGATTTACCAACAGCAGCATTACAAATATTATACACTCTCACCACAAATGCTAAAATGACAGCATCAAGAATTGCTTTTACAGATGTTGAAAAACTTATGGCAATCAGGGAAAAATTAAAAGCAAAAGGAAATCTAAAGGATGTCATAAAACAAATCTATCAGAAAGATGATAAAAACAAACTAGTTAATAAACTTGTATATAGATATTCAAAAGAATTCTTTACACAAGTGGATGATAATTCTCTGGAAGGTAAAAGGAGTAAGAAATGGTTGAAAGAGAACATTGACTATGAAGCATACAAAAAGGAAGTAGAAGAGGTGATTAAAAGAAGAGTTAGTTGGATTATAAAGAAATACAGCAAGAGTAATGAAAAGATAACAGAAGCTTCCATCAATGCAAAATTAAACAGTGAAGAATCTCTAACAGATAGTGAAAAGCTAATTCATAAACTTATTACAGATGAATATAGAATGTTCGACATGGAAAGAAAAGATTTCTATGGATGGAACAACTATATTATTAAACGTCATCCTCTTGAGAAATGGCTTTCAGAGGAGTATAAGAATATTGCAAAAGATGCAGATTTACTTGAGCTCTATAATTTTATTGTAGAGATAAATGACCATGCCAAAGAAGTGGGATATATTGATAATAAGAACAAGTCTTCCTTCTTTCTTCCCTTTGTAAGAAAGACAATGGCAGAGAGTTTTGCTTGGGATTTTGATATTTCTGCTATAAAGAATTGGGGAGAAGCTTTTACAATTAATCCTTCTACATCGGGATATGGAAGTATCAATGAGCTTACAGGAGAGGTAGAGCGTAGTGTTCCTAAATATTATACATATGATTTCACTCTTGTTAATGGAAAAAGAGATACCTCTGATTTAAGTGAAGATTTGTTTAAGAATATGATTGCTTATATCACTCATCTCCAGAAGTATACATATCTTACACAAGTGGAGGATCAGATTAAGATTGTTAAGGATATAGAAACTGCAAAGAAACATCTAGTAACCACCTCTGCCAATCTTTTAAAGATTGAGGGAGGGAAACCTGTAGAAGAAAAAGGAAATGAAAGTAATGCAGAACTCTTTGATAAATTCATGAGAGGAATATTTTATGAGGAAAAATATCCTGTTTCAGATTCTGATGTTGCTATAAGTGCAGGAGTCACTAATCAGATAAAAGGAGTAATTAATAAAATAGCAGGAAGGGAAGTCTATAAGATAGATGAAACTCCAAGTGCCATCTCTATGGTAAAAAGTTTGGATATGGCAAACAGAGCCTTCCAATTAAAAACCCTTGGCTTTGAATTCATCTCTGGAGCAGTTAATGCCTTTGGTGGTAGAATACAGGTGGCTACGCAAGCAGGTAACTATTTCAAATCCTCCGAGATAGATAAGAATGCCATGAAGTTGGTACAGAATAACTTTGCAAATGAAGAGGAGAGAGAAATATTTATTCAGCTAGTGGATACCTTCATGCCTATGAAGGATGATCCTTCATATGAAGAGATGAAGAAAGCAGGGATGTCCACTCTTACCAGAGGAAGCTTCATTGACTTGTTAATGATGTTTATGAGAAAGCCTGAACAATGGCTTGAAAAATCTGTATTCCTTTCTCTATTGGATAATATGATGATAGTGGATGGGAAGATGACAAGCATTCCGGAATATGTAAGGAGTAAGTATAAAGGAAAAGATGCTACAGGGAAAATTTATACCGAAGCACAGAATCAAATAAAGAAAGAAATAGAGGAACTGAAACAAACCAAATCCATATCAACAACAGTTAAGCTTGTTGATGGTAACCTCTCTATCCCGGGATTAGACCTTAGTGATCATAATGAACTTAATAGACTTACCCGACTTACCCGAAGAATATCAAGAAAAGCAACAGGGGGTGTATCAGACAGTGACAGGAATCAAGCATCCATGAGCATTTGGCTTAACTCCATGATGGTATTCAAAAGTTGGATTCCTAAACTTCTTGCTACAAGGTTTGACCATTTCCAACGAGTAAGTGATGAATTCTCAGTGATAGTGAATGATGATGGAACCACTGAAGGGGAAAAATATGACATAGGCAGAGTGAGACTATGGTGGGGATTCATGGGATTCAACATTATAAAAAGTGCCCGGGATATCACCAATGTGTTATATGCTACTGAACAAGGACTTGAAAAAATAGATGAACTCTACCTGAAGTATGCCAAGCAATATAAAGAAAGAACAGGTAAGGAGTTAAAGATGAGCAGAGAGGATTTTATAGATCTTATCCGTACCAATCTAAGAAATCAAATGAAGGAGCTCGCTATTCTTACTTCCTTACTTGGAGCAGGTTTAGCCATGGGATTTATGAAGCCTCCCGATGATAAAGATAAGGCTACCAAGAACTTTTACAGGTATGCCCAGCGAGTAATTGATAAGTTTACACAAGAACTTTCGTTCTTCTATAGCCCTGTTCAGTTTCAGAAGTTATTCAGTGGAGGAACTTTTCCTGTAATAGGTCTTGCAAATGATATGGAAAAATTCTTTACTCATTTCTTCATGCAGAGTACAGGGTTGGATTTCTCTAATTTTGATCTGACAGAGGAAGAGGTTCGTAAAAAAGCTCAACCTATAAAATATTTAGGAAAAATGCTTCCTATAACCAAGTCAGTATTTACCTATGGGGCTATCTTAAATACTGATTTTGCCAAAGAATATGATGTTACAATTCCCAAGGAAGCAAATAGATAGCTTTTAGCTATATTATATCAAAATCTATAAAATAATGCTATTGAATTCGTTCAATATAATCGTATATTTGTGTAAGTAATAACAGTTACTAATAGGAGAAATATGTCAGGAACATCTAAACAAATCGGCTGGAGTAATGAGTCTAATCTTCTTTATGAACTAACAAGAGAAGTTAAGAGACTCCAAATAATCACAAGTAATGTAACAGTGGTTTCCAGTGTTACAGAAACGCCATCTATTACTGTATTGGCAAGTTCAACAACAGTGGCTGCAGGAGCACGTTCTCTCACCTTAATTACAAGTTCTACATTTGTTGGAACAATATTGGGAGTCAATGCAACTGCAGATAGTGTTTATACATTTTCTGCACAGGCTGGAAACACTCTGGGAGCGATTGCAATTACGATGTCAGCTGGATCAGTTACAGTTTTAAAAACTATTTAATATGAAAAAGATACTTTTTCTATTATTTCTAATCCCAATATTGATATTTGGACAAACCGGATATCAGAAGCCTCTACCTCCAGGAACATTAAATCAGACCCTGCGCCATAATGGTAATACATGGGTGGCAAGTTCCTTTTTATGGAGCAATGGAACTAAGGTAGGGATAGGAACAGCTTCACCTGCAACAGCATTAGATGTAAATGGTGTAATAACAGCAACTGGAGGAAATTCTAATTTATGGAATTTATCTTCAGATTCATTAAAAGCACCTTGGTATTATAATGCTGGGAAAATTATTCAACGTCAATTTTTAAATGTAGGAATAGGAACATTAACTCCAGATGCTGCTCTTCATGTAGTTGGAACAACTCATTTTGGAGGACATATCTATACATGGCCTGGTGACGATGGAACAAATAATCAAGTGCTTACTACAGATGGAGCAGGAAATTTAACATGGACGACAAAAGCTGGAGCAACACCAGCTTCAGGTATTACGTCACTGAATGGTCAAGAGGGATTAGCACAAACATTTGTAAATGGAACAAATGTAACAATAACATCAGCTGATAATGCTCATACAATAGGATGGATAGGTGATTTATCCGTCGCTAATGGTGGAACAGGAGTGAGCACTTTAGCTACTAATTATTTGCTTAAAGGTAACGGAGCAAGTGCAATTTCTCCATCATTAATTTTTGTAACTGATACTACTGTAGGAATAGGAACAGATTCAGTACTTAATAAAGTACATATTTATGGAACAGATACCACAAGTACTGATGAATGGAATATACAGAAAAATGGTTTAACACTGGATGGAGATTCAGCTACAGATAAAGATATCGTGTGGGCAAACGCAGGAGTTCCTAAGTGGCAAGCGCAGATTTACCGTGGAGAGAATGGGGCTTATTGGTATCTTGTAAATGTTAGTTCTCAGGCCAACCCATTAACTGTCAGTCAAGGAGGAAGAGTAGGGATTAACAAGACAAGTAACTTCATGAACTACCACACTTCACAGGTGATTGGAACAGGCTTAAACGACATCGTAGTATCAGGGGTTTATGATAAAACATTCCTTGTCCTCTATGAAGTGCAGATCGTGGCTGGAGGTAGCCCTACATTAAACACTTGGAAATGGCGCAGATCTACTAATATAGGGACCAGTTATGGTGGTTGGTCTTCCCCTATAAATTGTAGCCTTGCAGTAGCTCCAGTAACAATAGAGAACGGGATAACAATACATTGGGAAGCGTTAACTGGACATACTGCGAATGATGTATGGAGATTTGGAAGTAGTCCTCAATTACCTCAGGGAACATTAACAGTATCGCCAGTACTTATAAGTGAAGTGTTGATGACAACAAATTATACTGCTGGATCGCCTACTTTCGTAGATAAGACAGCAGATGCTAATAATACAATGTCAGCTATTCTTATTACTCCCTTTGCTACTGGAACTAATAACAATGCATTGTACGTTGGAACTACATTACCTCTAAACTCTCTGTATTTCAATCTATTAACAGTAGGAGTTGGGGTAACGATGGTAGCTGAGTATTATGATACTATTACAGATGGATGGGTTGCTATTTCAGCCGGAATGGATTATACAGACGGAACAGCTAACTTAACACAATCAGGAGATATTACGTTCTCACCATCTTTAATGAGTGGTTATCAGCTTTATAATTTAACCGGAGAAACAGGATATGAATTATATTGGATACGCTTCAGGCATACAGGAACAATAATAACAGCTCCTGTATTATTAAATATATCAAGAGGGGGCAACAATAGGCTTGCTATTTATTCAGGAGCTCAGGACTATTCTCCTTCGTTTTACGTGGATAGCAAAGGATCAACTTCAGTTGGAGGAGGAAATATTACAGGAGTGAATACATTACAGATAACAGCCCATAGCACCACTACAGAGAGCAGATTGAATTCTACTGTTTCTACAGTGAGATCAATAGTAGAAGTTAACTCAGGTAATAAAGATGAAACCTCAATGAATCTTAGGTTATCGGCAGATGCTGACAGTTTGCCGAGTTATGTTATTAGTAGATCGAAAGGAACACTATCCACACCAACGGCATTAGCTTTAAATAGCCGTTTAGGATCATTTAAATTTAAAGGATATGTTGGTGGTGCATGGCCTGATTTAGCACAAATAAGTGGACAATACAAAGGAGATGGAACAACTAAGTTAGGAGACCTTATCTTCAGTACCAATAACAATACAGCAGTTACTACAGAGGCAATGCGTATTACGTATGATAAAAAAGTGGGGATAAATAATAGTGCTCCTACAACAGCTTTAGATGTTACAGGAACAATAACTACAACAGGTTTAATTTCAACTACAGGAACTATAACTACATTAGGAGCAACAACAATAAATGCTACAAGAACAAATGCTACTACAGATAGTGTAATTAATAGTAAAATAGCAACCGCTACAATTACTAATTTGATATATACACCATCTTCATTCTTTGCCTATTTTGCAGGAACAAGTTTCACAAGAGCTTTTGGTAATCAAAATCAGTTCTACCCGTTAGTGGGAGCTTTAACATCTGTAGGAGCATCAGGATTTACAATAGATAATGATAGTTGTAAAGTTACTTATACAGGTACAAGTGGATATGTTAAGCTGGAAGCCAGTATTACAATAGCAGGTTCAAGTAATAACTTAATCGAATTTGAAATATTTAATGTTACAGATAATGTTCAGGTTCCTTCAAGTATAATATGCACAACTACAGGAGCCACTACTAGAGCTAATTGTTCTATTATTGCTTATGATATTCATGCAACTACAAATGATGTTTACCACATCAGGGCAAGGAACATTGCATCCACAAGTACGGTAACTATTTATAAGGTAGGTTTTTACGGACAATTAATACATTATTAATAATGGATTATACCATTAAGAGTAATAGAGTGATATTAACGACTAATGAAAACACTCATGTTATTTGGTTTAAAGATATAAGAAAGTTCATTCTCTCTGGGAGTGCAATATATTTTGAAACGAATCTTGAAAATTTAAAAATTAAACCTACTGACATTACAAGTTTTAATGGATGGGGAGTAGTTCCCTCCATGAGTATAATATATTCCCAGACAAAAAGTAATATTACTATTTTTGAAGGAGATACAAATGTATCAGGAGCTGTAACAGCAAATATTGCTTCTCTAAGAGTACTTTCTACAAGAGATCCTCTTCCTACAGATGATGTATCAAAAGGATATACAGTGTTTACAGAATGGTTAAATGAGACAACAAGTCCTGCTAACTTATTTCAATGTTCAAGTAATATTACCGGAGCAGCTGTATGGAACTGGATCCAGTATATAAATTTATGAGAAAAATCTTTGTCATATTATTCATATTCATCTGTATAATATCAAGAGGACAACAATCCTCTACAGGGAGTTATTGGAGAGTGACAAAATGGACTACACCATTTGGACAATCCCTTCCAGATAGTGTACGAATTCAAGTAAAGGATTCTGCAAGAGAATATATAATACATCATATTGGAGGAGTAACATCTACTCAAACCATGGCATATGCTTATTCTCAAGGGTGGGTGAGTGTGTTTCCTAAAAACACTCCATGGAAGAAAGAAACATCATCTGATGCTGAGAATAATTGGAATCTTCCGTTTATTCTCACCAACTCAACTACGATATTTTATAATGGTCAACCTTTAAGACCTACTCAATGGTCTGGATTAGGATTGACCACATTAAGCGTGAATTTAGATGTTAAAAGATATGATTATTTAGTAGTAACAAATTCAAATTAAATTTTATGAAAAAGCTGGTATTAATTTTAGCAATGATCTTGATGAGTGTCTATGGATTCTCTCAAGCTACTCCCACATCACAAGTGAGAGTAACAGATGCGACTACCGCATTTGGAGTAAACGTTCCTGTGGGGACAACTGTTTATGATATTGGTGCGGATAAGTATTTTGTATGTAAGGTCGCATCTGTATCTACTTTAACTTTAACAACAGGAGCTGCAAATTTCACACAAGTAGGGGGAGCTGGATTAGGAGGAACAGTAACAAGTGTAACAGGAACGTCACCTGTAATGGTAACTACTGGGACAACAACTCCGGTAATATATATTCATGCAGACACATTGACTTCTTGGAGAACAAAACAAAATAAAGGAGTGGTAGCATATGATTCGCTTAGCGACAGGTATCGTCGCAAGGACACAGCTACAGTCTTATTATCAAGGACTCGTGCAAGTCATGATTATCAACCTAAAGGAACTTATGTTACTTCCATTACTGGGGATAAGATGAATGTAGCAGGAACCACAACAATTAAATTATTACCTACTGTAGGTATTGCTCAGGACTCTTTGGTTAAGATGGATTCTTTAGCAACTACTGGACAATGGGCTAAGTTTGGGACAAAAGGACTTGTCGGTAGAAGTTCTGCTTCAGTGTTATCTGAGATTGGAGGGAAGACTTATAAGGCATTTGAAGCAGAAGCTGTCGGTGATAGCTTAACAAGATACATTTATGCTTTATCCGTCACTCCCGTATCTACTACAGTAGAAGTGAAAGTGAATGGGGCTAATCTAAAAGCAACAACACAATATACTATTGTTGGAACAAAGATTTATATAACAGCTCCTATAAGAACTTATGACAAAATAAACATAACCTGTGCTTACTGATATGCGTAAATATATAATTCTTGTATTCTTATTCCTGACTGTTTTCAGCTTCAGTCAGGTCACTCCTTCAAAGACATTAAAGGTTGCGGATGCTACTAGCGCATTCGTGACGAATATTGCCGTTGGAGATGAGGTGACAGATATAAATACAGGATTGAAATATCTATGCACTACTGCCACCACAGGTGCTTCTACATTAACAACTGCCTCAGCAAATTTCAAATTACTCAATACAGGCGGAACAGTTACTTCAATTTCACAGGGAACAGGCATAACACTCTCTACAAACCCTCTTGTCTCTACAGGGAGTGTGTCTCTTGATACACTTTTTGCAGTAACACAAAACGACACTTTACCATTAGGTAAAATCCAAACCAAATACCAATCCCGTAATTACCTCACTACTGAGGCAGACCCCAAATACATCGCAGATAGTTCGGGTATTGCTTACTTGGGGCAGCAGAATACGTTTACTAAGCCGAACATATTTAACGACAGTGTTGTTTCTAAAAATAGTAGGGCTGGATATTATCTTGCAACGGATCAATTACTTTCAGGCATACAATCAGGAGCATCGTTTATTGTTGGTAAAAACAAAACATTAACAGAAAATGCAAGGGGTTTTCAGGATTTCGCATACATTAATTCAATTGATACAATAGAATATGTTGCTTTTGATGCAAACACACAAATGTATAGCCCGACCAATGCGTACTATGGTGCGTGGGCTGGATATTTGTCAAGGTCTGTATTTGACCCAACTTCAACAACAGGGATGATGAATAACATATTTGGGTTCAGATCATTCCAGACACCTAAAAGCGGAAAGGTTGGAAATGTTTATGAATATTATGCAGGAGAGTTAGGATATACCAGCAGACCACCGGATTCTGTTGGAAACCATTATGCCTTTTATTCAGAACCATTTAACAAGACATATAAAAGCACAAAGAATTGGGGTGTTTATATCAATGGAACTCAACCTAATTATTTTGGGGGAAATGTTGGCATAGGCACTACGGCACCAACTGAAAAGTTACACGTAATAGGAACTGTAAAAGCCACTAACGTAACTATCACAGGATTAACCAATGACGCCTCACCCGATTCTATGTTGACGATAAAAGATGGGGAAGTGGGGAGTGCAACAATTTTTCAGATGGTTGGGGTGCAGGATTCCCTGAACGACCGCTATCGCAGGAAAGACACCGCCAATGTGTTATTAAGCCGGACACGGGCTTCTCACGATTATGCTGCAAAGGTTCACACACAAGGGATATCGACAATTACATCATTACAGGATAGTTTGACGAAAGCTATTATGTGGCCGGACACCGCCGGTAGCTCAATCAAACCGGCTACACGATACTGGGTACGGCAGAACTTCACAAACACCACAGGTACAGTCACTCAAATCAACACCGCCTCACCAATGCAGGGTGGCCCGATCACAACTACGGGTACTATCGGTATCATCCCGGATTCCCTGGCAAGCTGGGCAAGGAGAAAAGATACGGCAACTATATTTTTGAGTAGGACACGGGCTTCTCACGACTATCAGCCGAAAGGAAATTACACGACGGTAGACTCGATTGCTTGGAAACATTACACTTCAGGTTATATGTCACCACGCAATACAGGTGACGCTATTGTAGCTACGGGAACATACGGAAGTGGGTGGACTGAACCTACTATGGGCGGAGGTACAAG
>Ga0194043_1000315_pt1 | contig 26296 bp, 24 predicted proteins | sample JunL4415m_MetaG_FD_161274 | JGI IMG/M metagenome (GOLD analysis project Ga0194043, IMG submission 161274) | Anoxic zone freshwater microbial communities from boreal shield lake in IISD Experimental Lakes Area, Ontario, Canada - Jun2016-L442-15m | ecosystem: Environmental > Aquatic > Freshwater >...
CCAATCGCGCACCCGAGGTGGTCAGGGACCGCATCCGGTACTGCCTATCGGAGCGTTCGACGCCGAGACGGGGCACGGTCAGCACTGTCATCAGTGCATCCATCTGTGCCCACAGCGGTTGCATATTCGGGATGACGCCGAGTTCGGCGAACCGGCCGAGATCAGCGTCATCGGCGAGCTGAACATGCGCGATCACCGGTCGGCGGTCCCGGGCCGGGTTGCGCTTCACCGTGTACTCGATCGCGTCGAGCGCCTGCCGGATCGCGGCGTCGCCGATGGCGTGGATATGGATCTGCAGACCCAATTCGTCGACGCGCCGGGCAGCCTCGGCCAGCGAGTCGCCCTCCCAGGTGCGCATGCCGTGGCTGTGCAGACCCGAACAATACGGCGCCAGCAGTGCGCCGGTTTCGTTCTCGATGACGCCGTCGGCGAAGAACTTCACCGTATTGGCGGTCAGCAACGGTGAGCCAACCTGCTCAACCTGGCGTCTCGATTCGGCGAACTGCGCCACCTGCGCATCGAAGTAGCGCGGATCGGCGTAGAGGGCGAGGTTGAACCGCATCCGCAGCGCACCGGCGCGGGCCGCCGCCAGGTAGGTCGCGACATCAGCAGGTTCGACCCAGGCATCCTGCACCCAGGTGACACCGCGGGCCAGGAAGTAGTCGGCGGCGGTACCGAGTGCCGACACCCGCAGAGTCTCGTCGCGGGCCGGCATGACGGCCGACACCAGATCCGTTGCGCCCCATTCTCGTAGCGTGCCGAGTACGGAACCGTCAGGGCGATGCGGGATTTCGCCCAGTACCGGATCGGGGGTGTCGGCGGTGATACCGGCTCGCTCGATCGCCACCGTGTTACACCACACCGTGTGGTAATCCCAGGCCCGCAATACCACCGGACGGTCCGGCACGGCGGCATCCAGCCATCGTGAGTCGAACAGTCCGTCGGGGGCCAGGCTGCCGTCGTAGGACGCCCCGACGATCCACTCGTCGCCCGGGTTGTCGGCGGCGAATTGCTTGACCGCAAGCACGATTTCGTCAACGGAAGCGCAGCCGCGCACCGCCGGCCCGACGGATTCGAGCCCGCCGTAAAGCGGATGGGCGTGGCCGTCACCGAAGGACGGCATCAGGAAGCCGCCATCGAGATCCACGTGGTCTACCGCTGAGGCTTCCGAGGCCAGCGTGCGCGCTTGATCGCCCACGGCGCGAATGACGCCATCGACCACCAGCAGTGCGTCGGTATCCGCGCTACCGGTCCAGATCGCACCGCCGCTGAATAATGTCGCTGCCTGCTCGGGACTCATCAGGCGATGGTAGCCATCAGCGCCCGATTCAGTAGAGGTCTGTCCGTCGATCCGCGAACAGGTCGACATGCTCCGTCACCGACTTGTCGTGGGTGAGGCCCAGATCGATATCGGCCAACGCGATACCGTCGCCGGGTCCGGTCTCGGCGATGACCCAGCCTTCGGGACTGATGATCGACGTCGCCTCCATCCACCGCTGGCCGCGTTCGGTTCCGGCGCGATCGCAGGCGGCTATTGCAACCCTGTTGGTGCGCGCGGTCGACATCGCGGTGATCACCTCGCCGGGGCGTTCCCCCTCCGGCCGGTCGAACCACGGCCAGTTGAGCGGAACGGCGATGAGTTCGGCGCCGTCGAGTGCCGCTCGGCGGGTCAGTTCGGCGAACTCCAGGTCATAGCAGACCATCACCGCGATCGCGCCGTAGGCGGTCGCCACGACCGGCGGGCGCACGTCGCCGCGGGAGAAGATCAGCTTCTCCCGGTCCCACAGGTGCGTCTTGCGGTAGCGCGCCACCACCCCGTCGGCATCGACCACTGCGGCGCTGTTGTACAGCCGGCCGTCATCGCCGAGTTCGCAGAACCCGCCGATCACCACCGCCGGGCCGGCCGCGGCTGACCAGGCGGTCAGTTCCGGGCCGGCGACCGTGATCGCTGCCGATCGGGCCTCGTCGGCGTCGGCGAACATGTACCCGGACGTGGCCAGTTCGGGTAGCACGATCACCTGGGCGCCGTCGGTGACGGCCGCGGTGATCGCGGCCACGATCAGATCGGTGTTGGCCGCCAGGTCAGCGATTCTCGGCGAGATCTGACAGCAGGCGATCCTGGTCCGGGCCACGGGCTCACGTTAGCCCCCACCGCCCGGTTGGTAGGGAACCGATACGCTGGGCCGATGAGTGTGCACGCCGGTCAAGACGTCGCCGCTGCCGATGTCGATGTGCGCGATACCGTGCACGACGCCGCCCGGCGGGCGCGGGTGGCGGCGCGCTCGCTCGGGTCGATGACCACGTCGGTGAAGGACCGCGCCCTGCACGCCGCCGCCGATGCCGTGCTGGCCAACGTCGAACAGATCCTGGCTGCCAATGCCGAGGATCTGGCGGTCGCCCGGGAGGCCGGCACGCCCGAGGCGATGCTGGATCGTCTTGCCCTCAATTCGCAGCGCGTCGACGGTATCGCCGCGGGCCTGCGTCAGGTCGCCGGTCTGTCCGATCCGATCGGGGAGGTGCTGCGCGGTAGCACCCTGCCCAACGGTTTGCAGGTGCGCCAGCAACGCGTGCCTCTCGGCGTGGTCGGGATTGTCTACGAAGGCCGACCCAACGTCACCGTCGACGCGTTCGGCCTGACGTTGAAATCCGGAAATGCCGTTCTGCTGCGCGGAAGTTCGTCGGCGGCGGCCTCCAATGCGGCTCTGGTGGCAGTGCTGCGTGACGCGCTGACCTCGGAAGGTCTGCCCGCGGACGCGGTGCAACTGCTGCCCAGTGCCGACCGCTCCAGCGTCACCCACCTGATCCAGGCCCGCGGGCTTGTCGATGTGGTGATCCCGCGTGGGGGTGCGGGCCTGATCGACGCGGTCGTGCGGGACGCGACCGTGCCCACCATCGAGACCGGTGTCGGCAACTGCCACGTCTACGTCCACGCCGACGCCGATCTCGATGTCGCCGAACGAATCGTGCTGAACGCCAAGACCCGTCGGACCAGTGTGTGCAACGCCGCCGAGACACTGCTGGTCGACGCCGCCGTCGCCGACACCGCGGTGCCCCGGTTGGTGGATGCGTTACAACAGGCCGGGGTCACCGTGCACCAGAACCCGACCGACGAGCAGTTGCACGCCGAGTTCCTCTCGATGGATATCGCACTGGCGGTGGTCGACGACCTCGATGCAGCCATCGATCACATCAACACCTACGGAACCGGCCATACCGAAGCCATCGTCACCACCGACCTCGCAGCCGCGCAACGCTTCACTGACGGCGTGGACGCCGCCGCGGTGATGGTCAATGCCTCCACCGCGTTCACCGACGGCGAGCAGTTCGGCTTCGGTGCCGAGATCGGCATCTCCACCCAGAAGTTGCACGCCCGCGGACCCATGGGTCTGCCCGAACTGACCTCGACCAAGTGGATCGTCATCGGTGACGGTCACACCCGACCCGCCTGACCCCGCTCATACGACTGGAGACCCTGACTTGACTGACTCCCAGGCACGCACGGCACCGCTGTTCGCCGATATCGCCGATGTGTCCCGCAGGCTGGCCGAGACCGGGTACCTGCCCGACACCGCCACCGCGACAGCGGTTTTCCTGGCTGACCGCCTCGGCAAGCCGTTGCTCGTCGAAGGTCCGGCCGGTGTCGGCAAGACCGAGTTGGCCCGTGCCGTGGCGCAGTGCACCGGCTCCGATCTGGTGCGGTTGCAGTGTTACGAGGGTGTGGACGAAGCCCGCGCACTCTATGAGTGGAACCACGCCAAGCAGATCCTGCGCATCCAGTCTGGCGCCGGCGATTGGGAGTCCACTAAGTCCGATGTGTTCAGCGAGGAGTTTCTGCTGTCGCGGCCGCTGCTCACTGCGATCCGGCGCACCGAGCCCACCGTCCTGCTCATCGACGAAACCGACAAGGCCGACATCGAGATCGAGGGCCTGCTGCTGGAGGTGCTGAGCGATTTTGCGGTCACCATCCCGGAGTTGGGCACCATTGCCGCTACCCGCATTCCGTTCGTGGTGCTCACCTCAAATGCCACCCGCGAACTCTCGGAGGCGCTCAAACGCCGCTGTCTGTTCCTGCACATCGACTTCCCGGACGCTGAACTCGAGCGTCGCATCCTGCTCTCCCGGGTTCCGGAACTTCCCGAGCGTCTCGCCGATGAACTGGTTCGCATCATCGGCGTGCTGCGCGGTATGCAACTCAAGAAGGTGCCGTCGGTGGCCGAGACCATCGACTGGGGCCGGACCATCCTGGCGCTGGGCATGGACACGATCAGCGATGCCACGATCGCCGCGACACTGGGTGTGGTGCTCAAGCACCAGTCCGACCAGGTTCGCGCCGCCGGCGAACTTCGGCTGAACTGAGAGCGCCGACGATGGCCACCCGCAGAACCCGACCCGCCCAACCGCTGGCACCGCACGGTCTTCCCGGACATCTGGTCGGCTTCGTCGAAGCCCTTCGCGCCCAGGGAATCTCGGTCGGTCCGTCGGAGACCGTCGACGCAGGCCGGGTGATGAGCGTGCTCGGCCTGGGTGATCGGGAAGAACTGCGCGCCGGTCTGGCGTGCGCGGTGTTGCGCCGTTCCGACCACCGCGCCACCTATGACGCATTATTCGACCTGTGGTGGCCGGCCGCACTGGGCGGCCGCACCGTGCTGACCGACGAGGACGCGGACGATTCGGAGATGCCGCCGACGCTGTCGCCGGAGGATATCGAGGCGATGCGATCGATGCTGCTCGATCTGCTCGCGGACAATCCCGATATCGGCGATCTCGATGAGCGCCTGGTGGCGATGATCGCGGCCATTGTCGAGGCGCACGGCCGCTACCAATCCAGCCGCGGTCCGTCGTACTCGTCCTATCAGGCGCTCAAGGCCATGGCGCTGGATCAGCTCGAGGGCCGATTGCTTGCTGGACTGCTGGCACCACACGGTGACGATCCATCACCGACTCAGGAACAGATCGCCAAAGCCCTTGCTGCGCAGAAAATCGCGCAACTGCGCAGGATGGTGGAGGGCGAGACCAAGCGTCGCACCGCCGAACAATTGGGCCGCGACCACGTGCAGATGTACGGCATCCCGCAACTGGCCGAGAATGTCGAGTTCCTGCGCGCCTCCGGCGACCAGTTGCGTCAGATGCGCAAGACGGTCGCGCCACTGGCCCGAACGCTCGCCACCCGGTTGGCTGCGCGGCGGAGGCGGTCCCGGGCCGGGGCCATCGACTTGCGCAAAACCCTGCGCAAGTCGATGTCGACCGGCGGTGTGCCGATCGATCTGGTGTTGCGCAAGCCGCGTCCGGCCCGACCGGAGTTGGTGGTGCTGTGCGATGTATCCGGCTCGGTGGCCGGGTTCAGTCATTTCACCCTGCTTCTCGTGCACGCTCTGCGGCAGCAGTTTTCGCGTGTTCGGGTCTTCGCCTTCATCGACACCACCGACGAGGTGACCCATCTGTTCGGACCGGATGCCGATCTGGCCGTCGCGGTCCAGCGGATCACCCGTGAGGCCGGGGTGTACACCCGCGACGGGCACTCCGACTACGGCAACGCGTTCGTCTCGTTCACCGAGAACTTCCACAATGTGCTTTCGCCGCGCAGTTCGCTGCTGGTCCTCGGTGACGCGCGCAACAACTACCGCAACCCGGCCGCCGACGTGCTGGCACACATGGTGACGGCCAGCCGCCACGCGCACTGGCTCAATCCCGAGCCCAGACACCTCTGGGGCAGCGGGGACTCGGCGGTGCCGCGCTACGAAGGCGTTATCACCATGCACGAATGCCGGTCGGCCAAGCAACTCGCCTCCGTCATCGACCAGCTTCTCCCGGTCTAGCGCTGAAGTAAGCTCGCAATCCATGCACTCTCGGCGCAGGCTCGGCGTGATGGGCGGGACGTTCGATCCCATCCACAACGGCCACCTCGTCGCCGCCAGCGAGGTCGCCGATCTTTTCGGCCTCGACGAAGTGGTCTTCGTACCTACCGGCAGACCGTGGCAGAAGGACAGCCGTCACGTCACCGCCGCCGAGGACCGCTATCTGATGACGGTCATTGCCACGGCCTCCAATCCACGCTTCTCGGTCAGCCGGGTCGACATCGATCGCGCCGGACCCACCTACACCAGGGACACGCTCGCCGATCTGCGCGCCCTGAATCCCGATAGCGACCTGTACTTCATCACCGGCGCCGATGCGCTGGCCTCGATCCTGTCCTGGCAGAACTGGGAGGAGTTGTTCAGTCTGGCGAAGTTCATCGGTGTCAACCGTCCCGGTTACGAGCTCACCGGTGAGCACATCGGCTCGGCATCGGACCAACTGTCCGCTGACGCGCTGACCCTGGTCGAGGTTCCCGCACTGGCCATCTCGTCGAGTGACTGCCGGGCGCGCGCGGCCAACTCGCGGCCGATCTGGTATCTGGTGCCCGACGGCGTGGTGCAATACGTCAACAAACTGGGTCTTTACTGTAATCCGGTTGCGCCCGAACAGATCCCGACCCCGGGCACCGGGGAGGTAAATCAATGACTGCATCCGCCGAAGCGATTCTGATGGCAACAGTCGCCGCGCAGGCCGCGGCCGCCAAACTCGCCCAGGACATCGTCGTCATCGACGTTTCGGGACAGCTGGTGATCACGGACTGCTTCGTGATCGCATCAGCGTCCAACGAGCGCCAGGCCAACGCGATCGTCGACGAGGTCGAGGAGAAGATGCGCCTGGCCGGACACAAACCGGCCCGCCGCGAGGGTGCCAGGGAGGGCCGCTGGATCCTGCTGGACTTCATCGACATCGTGGTGCACGTCCAGCACACCGACGAGCGCAACTTCTATGCACTCGACCGGCTGTGGCGGGACTGCCCGATTGTCGACGTCGACCTCGACTGTGTGAATCCAACCGTCGTGACACCAGCCGGCGAGTCGACGTGAGGGTGCGGCGGCTGGTGATGTTGCGCCACGGCCAGACGGAGTTCAATGCCGGAAGCCGGATGCAGGGTCAGCTCGACACCGAACTGACCGACCTGGGCCGGAGCCAGGCTCTGGCTGCCGCGGAGGTGTTGGCCACACGGCAGCCGCTGCTCATCGTCTCCTCCGATCTGCGCCGCGCCTTCGACACCGCCGAGACGCTCGCCCAGTGCTGCGGGCTGCCGGTTCACGCAGACCCCCGGCTGCGGGAGACCCACCTCGGGGACTGGCAGGGCCTGACCCACGATGAGGTGGACGCCGGTTCGCCGGGTGCTCGTTTGGCGTGGCGCGATGACGCGAGGTGGGCACCGCACGGCGGGGAGAGCCGCGTCGACGTTGCCGATCGCAGTGCGCCGTTAGTTGCCGAGTTGGTTGCGGGTGAGCGTCAGTGGGGTGCCGACGATGCCGAGCGGCCGGTGGTGCTGGTGGCCCACGGCGGACTGATCGCCGCGCTGACCGCGGCGCTGCTCGACCTGCCGGTGGACAACTGGCCGGTGCTCGGCGGGATGGGCAACGCCAGTTGGGTGCAGTTGTCCGGACACGGGGCCGCCGACGCCGACGTGGCCGATATCCGGTGGCGGCTGGACGTGTGGAACGCATCCGCCCAGGTTGCCAACGATGTCCTCTGAGCCTGTTCCCATACCGCGGCGCAGGGCCCTGCTGGTATTCGCAGACTCGCTGTCCTACTACGGCCCGCAGGGCGGTCTGCCCGCCGACGACCCGCGGATCTGGCCTAATATCGTTGCCTCGCAGCTTGATTGGGAATTGGAACTCATCGGCCGGATCGGCTGGACCTGTCGCGACGTCTGGTGGGCAGCCACCCAGGACCCTCGCTCCTGGGCGGCGCTACCCCGGGCGGGTGCGGTGATCTTCGCGACCAGCGGCATGGACTCACTGCCGTCGCCGCTGCCGACCGCACTGCGCGAGGCGATTCGCTATGTACGTCCGCCGTGGTTGCGTCGGTGGGTGCGCGATGGATACGGCTGGCTGCAACCCCGGCTCTCACCGGTGGCCAGACCGGCACTGCCGCCGCGGCTGAGTGTGGAATACCTCGAGATGACCCGTGGTGCAATCGACTTCAATCGCCCGGGAATCCCGATCGTGGCGTCGTTGCCGTCGGTCCATATCGCGCAGACGTATGGGTACTCGCACCGTGGCCGACGCGGTACCGTCGCCGCGATCACACCCTGGGCTGCTCGCCACCGGATACCACTGGTGGACCTCAAACAAGCCGTTGAACCGCACGTCCTCGGTGGCCGCGGTAACCCGGACGGGATTCACTGGAACTTCGAAGCGCACGAGGCGGTCGCTGAGTTGATGCTCACCGCACTCGCCGAGGCCGGCGTCACACCGGGGCGTGACCAGTGCCGGTGATCGTGGTGACGGACTCCTCGGCCCGGTTGCCCGACGACGCGGTGGCCGAGTGGGGCATACGGGTGGTTCCGCTACACGTCCTCGTTGGCGGTGACGATCTGCGCGACGGTGTCGACGAAGTGCCGGCTGATCTGTATCAGCGCCACGTCACCACCGCCGGTGCCAGTCCGACCGAGTTGGCTGCGATGTACCGGGCGGCGTTATCGGATAGTGGCGGTGACGGCGTGGTTGCCGTCCACATCTCCACGGAACTGTCGAGCACAATCGGAGCTGCCGAGCACGCCGCACGTGAGTTCGACGGTGCGGTGCGGGTGGTCGATTCCAAATCGGCGGGCATGGGTACCGGCTTCGTCGCGCTGGCCGCCGCACGCGCCGCGCGACACGGCGATGACCTCAATGCTGTGGCCGCCCAGGCCGAATCGACGGTGCCGAAGGTGCACGCCTTCCTCGTGGTTCAGCGGCTGGAGAACCTCCGCCGCAGTGGCCGGATCAGTGCGACGGCGTTTCGGTTGGGAACCGCTCTGGCGCTCAAGCCACTATTGCGGATCGATAGCGGCAAACTCGTTCTGGCCCAACGGATTCGGACCACCTCGAAGGCCATTGTCGCGATGGTCGAACAGGTCCTAGAGGTGGTGGGGGAGCGCCGCGCCGCGCTGGCCGTGCACCACGTGGACAATCCCGCCGCCGCAGCCGAGGTGGCCGCAACACTGGCCGGCGCGCTGCCGGGCTGCGGTCCGGCGATCGTCACCGACCTCGGTCCGGTGCTCGGGGTGCATCTCGGCCCGGGTGCGGTCGGGGTGGTCCTGGCGCTGGCATCGGACTGATGCCCGCTACCGGCGGGCGGCGGCCGCTACCCGGGTGCGCCGGGCCCGCGACAACAGGTCGGCACTGAACACCGCCAGCGCCACCCAGATCAACGCGAAACCTAGCCATCGGGTCGGTGGCATGAGTTCGTGGCCAACCGCCACGCCCCAGATCATCTGCAGCGACGGGGTCATGTACTGCAGCAATCCGAGGGTCACCAGCGGTAGTCGCTGGGCCGCGGCCGCGAAGCACAGCAGCGGTAGCGCCGTCACCGGCCCGCACAGGATCATCAGCGCCGCGTGCCCGGCGCCGTTGTTGGCGAACTGGGCATCCCCGCGCAGGGTCAGCACCATGATGAAGCCGATCGCGAACGGTGCGGCGATGGCGGCTTCCAGTCCGACACTGACTCTCGGATCGACCGGCACCACCTTCTTGACGGCGCCGTAAAGCCCGAAGGAGATCGCAAGAACAAGAGCGATCGCCGGGATGCGGCCTGTCGTGACGGTCAGTATCGCGACGCCCGCGGCGGCGATGAGCACCGCGGCCAATTGAGCCCGGTGCAGTCGCTCGCCGAAGAACACCACCCCGATCAGAACAGTCACAAGCGGGTTGATGAAGTAGCCGAGTGCGGCGTCGACGACGTGGCCGTTGCTGACGGCCCAGACGTAGACAAGCCAGTTCACACAAATGAGCACTGAGGCGGCCGCCAACAGCAACCAGGTGCGGCGGGTGAGCGACCGCAGATCGGACAGCTTGCGCATCACTACCAGCACGACTGCCATCAGCAGCAGGGTCCACACGATGCGATGCGCCAGCACCTCGACCGCGCCGGCCGGCTTCAGTAATGGGAAGTACGCGGGATACAACCCCCAGGCACCGTAGGCGCCGAGGCCATACAGCAGGCCGGTGGTTCGCCGGCCGGGGTCGCGCTGTTCGGTCACGCGGTTCAGTCAATCAGGCGGCGGCAAGGGCTCAGCAGCAGCGCGCCCCCGGATCGGCTTCGGCCCGCAGGTGCCGGTTCCGCCAATATTCCGCCTCGGTCAACACCGGCTGGTCCGGATGCGTCCGGCGGTGGTGCGCGAGGTAGCGCTGGTAGTGGTTGTCGCCCATCAATGAGCTGACGTACCAACGGATCTGACGGCCGAGTCGGGCAGCGCGCTCCATTGCCTTTGCACCTCCTTCTCGACCGGCGTGGCGATTAGCTGGGAGGGACCGAAAATCCGGGATGGCACCGGCGGTTCCACGGCCAGCGGCCGCCCGCGCCCTTGCATCGAGCGGATGGTCATGACGATGGCCGATGCGACAACGATCAACACCACCGTGGCGAAGAGGATCGACAGCGTGCCCTGGATGAACGTGTTGCGGATGACATCGTTGAGCTGGTCGGGGTTCTTCGCCGCACCCAGTGACGTCTTGCCGGCGTCCCGCGCATCGCGGTACTGAAAGTGCTGGGTCCAATAGCCCAGTTTGGGATTGCCGGAGAAGATCTTCTGCCACGACGCGGTCAGGGTGACAGTTAGATCCCACAGCAGCGGAATGCCTGGAATCCAGGCCCATTTCAGCAGTCCCATCTTGATCACCACCACGGTCACCACGGTCAGGGCGATTGCGGCGAGCAACTGGTTGGCGATGCCGAACAGCGGGAAGAGAGTGTTGATGCCGCCCAGTGGGTCGGTGACGCCCATCAGCAGGATGGAGCCCCAGGCCGCGACGACGATGATGCTGCACACCCACGCACCGACCTTCCAACTGGGATCGTGCAGACGGCGCAGCGGCCCGCCGAGGTTGCTCAGCCCGTCCGACAGCATGAACCGGGCCACCCGGGTGCCTGCGTCGATGGTGGTGAGGATGAACAGCGCCTCGAACATGATCGCGAAGTGGTACCAGAACGCCTTCAGGCCGCTGCCGCCGAAAACCGACAGCACCTGGGCCATACCGAAGGCCAGCGTGGGGGCACCGCCGGTACGCGACACGATCGACTGTTCACCGACACTCGCGGCGGCATCGGTGATCTCCGCGGGAGTGATCGGCGGTCCGGACAGGCCTAGCTTGTTGACGTAGGCCGCTGCGGTCTCCGCGGTGCCCCCGGTGGCCGCGGCGGGGGCGTTCATCACAAAGTACAAGTGCTGGTTCAGGATTGACGCGGTGATCAGCGCCATGATCGCCACGAAAGATTCCGTCATCATTCCGCCGTAGCCGATCAGCCGCATCTGGCTTTCCTTCTCCAGCAGCTTCGGCGTGGTGCCCGAGGCGATCAGCGAGTGGAAGCCCGACAGCGCGCCGCAGGCGATGGTGATGAACAGGAATGGGAACAGTGAGCCCGCGAACACCGGACCGGCACCGGATTTGGCGAACTGGGAGATCGCCGGGGCATCCATGACCGGGCGGGCCAGCAGTATCCCGACGGCCAGCAGTGCGATGGTGCCGACCTTCATGAACGTCGACAGGTAGTCGCGCGGGGCCAGCAGCAGCCACACCGGCAGCACAGACGCCGCTAGGCCGTAGATGATCAGGCACCACGACAGGGTGACCTTGGACAGCGTGAACCACTCTGTGCCCCAGTCGGTCTGGGCGATCCAGCCGCCTGCCACCACGGCCAGCAATAGCAGCACCACCCCGATCAGCGATACCTCCGAAACTCGGCCCGGCCGCAGGTAGCGCAGGTACACGCCCATGAAGAGGGCGATCGGGATCGTCATCGCGATGGAGAACACGCCCCAGGGACTCTCGGCGAGCGCGTTGACCACCACCAGGCCCAGCACCGCCAGCAGGATGACCATGATCACCAGCACCCCGACGATCGCCGCGGTTCCGCCCACCGTGCCGAGTTCGTCGCGCGCCATCTGACCCAGCGAGCGCCCGCGCCGGCGGGTTGAAATCGCGAGCACCAGATAGTCCTGCACACAACCGGCCAGCACCGCGCCGAGGATGATCCAGATGGTGCCGGGCAGGTAGCCCATCTGGGTGGCCAGCACGGGGCCCACCAATGGTCCGGCCCCGGCGATCGCAGCGAAGTGGTGGCCGAACAGCACCCGCCGGTCGGTGGGCATGTAGTCGGTGGCGTTCTCGTAGATCTCCGCGGGTGTCGCGTGGTCATCGCGCGGACGCACGATCTTCATCTCGATCAGCCGCGCATAGAAGCGGAACCCGATGACGTAGGTGCAGATCGCCGCAACCACGAACCACACCGCGTTGACGGTCTCGCCGCGCAGGAACGCGATGACGGCCCACGCCAGCGCTCCGAGCACAGCGACAGCGCCGAAGACAAGCTTGTGCCGGGTGGTTATCGGTGAGCGGTCGATGATCGCGACCGGCGGCAGATTCCTATCGGTGCGGACGAAGGTGACGTCGCCGCGAGTCTCCTCGATGAAGTCCGGTGGTGCGGCGGGCGGCGATCCCACGGTTGTCTCCTCTGCTGGGCTCGGCGGTGATCATTCGACGGGGTTGCTTATCGCGTCTTCCGGCGGCACGATCAGCCGGCCGCGAATCGTCCGGTGACCGGCGGCAGGTCCTTCAGTGTCACGATGCCCGGCTTGGCGGCTACCACGGCGGGCACCGCGTTGGTCACCGGTAGTGCGGTGTAGATCATGCCGAGGCCCATGAAGCCGTCTTCGGTCCAGTCTCTCGGCGGAAGGCAATGCAGCACGGTGCGCATGTTCGGCACCCCGAACACCTGAATGACGTGACCGTGCTCCAGGGGCTTCGGCGGCACCACATGGTTGCCCATGATCCAGTTGAATCCGACGCTGACGACGTTACGGTCGCCCACCCAGCCGCGGTGGTAGCCCATCACGCCGGCCACGGTGCCCTCGGGGATCGTCATGAACCCCAGATCGGTGTCGCCGGTGGCCGCGGTGAATGTCACATCGAAGGACATCCGGTCGAGTTCGGCGCCGATCGCATCGGCCATCATCGCCGCCGACTCGGCGAAGACAGCGCTCTCTTCAGCGACGCTCTCGGCGAGACCCGGGGTTTCGGGATCGCAGGAGAACCCCATGGCGGTCTGGGTGCCGGCTGACTCGTAGGTCGAGCAGTCCACGGATTCGGTGATGCGGATCTCGTCGACCCGCTCGCAGGACCCGGAGAGCACCATCGCGATCATATTGGTCATGCCGGGGTGCGCCCCGTTGCCGAAGATGGTGGAATGGCCTCGTGCACACGCGTTTCGGACTCGCATGAGGTCGGCTTCGCTCTGCTTGCCGCCGGTGATCCAGGCGGCCGACGTGCACACGTTGACACCCGATTCCAGCAGCCGTTCGAGTTCGTCGATACTGGGCCACAGCGGGTTGTAGCAGCACGCGTCGGGCTCGGTCGCCAGTAGCGCGTCGATGTCGTTGGTCGCCGTGACCCCGGTCGGCTTTCCCGGTCCCAGCGGCCAGCCGGCCAACTCGGCGGCGTCCATCCCGACCTTGTCGGCACCATGCGCGTAGACACCGACCAGTTCCATATCGGAGCGGCCGATGATCGCGTGCAGCGATCGGCGCCCGATATTGCCGGTGGTCCACTGGATCACCCGAAGCGGCCGGTCCGTCGTTGCGGTCATATGCGTTCTCCTGTGTCGGTTCGGTCGTGTGCAGTATGGACACGCGCGGGGTGCACAGTCCGGGATTCGTCCACAGCTGGGCGACGGTACGGTCCCGGCCGACGGTCCCGCGTCGGTTCCCGACTCTACGGTCGCCGCATGCGCACTGAGCAGCCACTGGCCATCCTGCATCGGCGCCTCGGAGCCCGGCCCGAGGCGGCCGCCCTCCGTGGCCCAGACGGCGACGGCCCAGACGGTGATGGCCCAGACGATGACGAGAGCGGCGACGGCAGTGCTGACGAACTCGGAGTGCCGGTCCCGAGTTGGGTTCCCGACGGTCGGTCACCGCGAGGGCAGGCCTGGCTCTCGGCGATCCGGGCCGACCCCGGCCGCTCCGGCGGTATCGCACTGGGCGTCATCGGCGCGCTGGCAGTGCTGATCACCGTGTTCACCCTGGTTCGCGATCGCCCGGCGCCGGTGGCCTCAGCCAAGCTGCCCCCGGTGGAGATGGTGTCCACCGCCGCCCCGGGCGCCTCCCCGAGCGTCCCCCCGGGGCCGGGCTCGCCGACCACGGCGCAGCCGGGTCCGTCGGTGGTGGTCAGCGTCGTCGGGTTGGTGCAGCAGCCGGGTCTGGTGACACTTGCTCCCGGCGCACGCATCGCGGACGCGGTGTCGGCGGCGGGTGGTCCACTCAACGGGGCCGATACCGTCGGCCTCAACCTGGCCCGCCACGTCGCCGATGGCGAGCAGATCGTCGTCGGTATCGCCACCCCGGCCGGCCGGCCGGCGGCGCTGGGCAGTTCGGTCAGATCCGGGTCTCCGGAAACCGGTCCGGCAGCCGCCAGCACCACACCTGCCGGTCCGGTCGATCTCAATACCGCCACCGTCGAGCAGTTGGACACCCTGCCCGGGGTCGGGCCGGTGACCGCCGCGGCGATCGTCGCCTGGCGCCAGGCCAACGGCAAGTTCACCGCCATCGACCAACTCGGCGAGGTCGACGGCATCGGCCCGGCCCGGCTGGAGAAGCTGCGGCCGCTGGTGCGGATCTGACCGGGCAGATCCCGCCGACGGCCACCCGGCTGGATGTCCGCCTGGTGCCTGCCGCGCTGACTGCCTGGTCGGTCACCGCAGCCGGAATCAGCTGGGGCATCGGCCCGGTGATCGCGGTGATCTGCGGTGCGGGTTCCATCGGTTGGTGGCTCAGCGTGCGCAGACTGTTTTCCTCGCGGCCGGCGCTGCGCGCTGTCGGCGCGGTCGTGCTCGGCGTCGCGGTCATCGGGGCCGGTTTCGGCATTGCGATCGGACTGCGCAGCCACGCTGTGGATCACCATCCGACCGTCCGGCTGTTCGGCGCGACCGCCGAGGTGACCGTGACGCCGGAGGAGACCCCACGCGCACTGTCCAACGGGCGGCTCATGTTCCGCGCTGCGCTGGTCGCGATCGCCGATGATGACAGCACCGGCAGTGTGGTGGTCTTCGCCTCCGGTGTCGACTTCGCGGAGTTGAGTGCCGGCCAACCCGTACGGTTCCGGGCCCGGATCACCCGGCCCGCACGCCGGGATCTCACGGTGGCCACGCTCACCGTCGTCAGCAGACCCGTGTTCGGTGCGGCGTCAGTGGTCCAACGCATCGCTGCGGGTGTGCGAACGCGGTTCGCCGCCGCCGCGCGCGAGGCGCTGCCCGCCGGCCCGGCCGCGATGCTGCCCGGCCTGGTCCTCGGTGACACCGCCACCGTAACCGCCACCACCACCGCGGAGTTCCGCACCGCCGGCCTGACCCATCTGACCGCGGTATCGGGCGCCAATGTCACGATCGTCTGCGGCGCGGTACTGCTGTCGGCCCGGCTGGTCGGACCCCGGGCGGCGGTCGCGTTGGCCGCGGTGGCACTGGTGGTGTTCGTCATCGTGGTGCAGCCGACCGCAAGCGTGCTCCGCGCCGCGGTGATGGGTGCGATCGCACTGATCGCGGTGGTGTCCGCCCGGCGACGTCAGGGCATCCCGGTGCTGGCGGCCACGGTTATCTCGTTGATGGTCTTTGCCCCGCAACTGGCCGTGAATGTCGGTTTCGCGCTGTCGGTGGCGGCGACGGCGGCCCTGATCGTGGTCGCGCCGGTCTGGTCGGCCAGGCTGGTGGCTCGCGGGTGTCCTAAACCACTTGCCGACGCGGTAGGCATTGCGCTGGCCGCGCAACTGGTGACCGCTCCGCTGGTGGCGGCGATCTCAGGACAGTTGAGTCTGGTTGCGGTGATCGCGAATCTCGTTGTGGCACCGGTTATTCCACCGATCACGGTGCTGGGCACCGCCGCTGCGGCCCTGTGCCCGGTGTGGCCGGCGGCCGGGGACCTGCTAATCCGGTTCACCGGGCCTGAGGTGTGGTGGCTGGTGCACGTGGCGCACGGTGCCGCGGCGCTGCCGGGCGCGGCGATCACGGTGCCGTCCGGCTGGCCGGGTCTTGCCGTCGTGGGCATCTCGGCGCTGGGGTCCGTCATGCTCTGGCGGTGGCGGTGGTTTCGGCTGGGTATGGCCGGGGGTCTGCTCTGCGTTGCCGCGTGGTCGGTGTCGGGTGTCGTCGGCGGACCGTGACACCATCGACGGGTGAGCGCGACGGTTGAGCCCCTGCACCTGATAGTGGGTGGCGAGGTCTTCGCCAGTGGTAAGCGGACCCAGCGGTTGGAAGAGTTGCTCGTCGAACGGGCGCTCAGCGATATCGTCCGGTCGGCCCGAGCAGCTGCCGGAACCGATGGCATCCCGGTTGACCATCTGCGGGCCGGGGAAGTGTCGACCAATGAGCTTGCCGAACTGCTCAGCCCGTCGTTGTTCGCCGATGAACGGGTGCTGGTTCTGGACAACGCAGATGAGGCCGGCAAGGACGCGGTCGCGCTGATCGCCTCGGCAGCCGCCGACCTACCGCCGGGCACCGTACTGGTGGTGGTTCACACCGGCGGCGGCCGGGCCAAGGCTCTTGTCGGCCAACTGCGCGAGTTGGGTGCCGAGGTCCACCAGTGCGCCCCGAAGGGCAATACAGGCGAGCGTGCCGCTTTCGTGCGGGGCGAATTCCGCACGCTGAAAATCAAAGCCGACGATGACACCATCAACGCGATGCTGGATGCCGTCGGTTCTGATCTCCGTGAACTGGCCGCGGCGTGTTCGCAATTGGTGGCCGATACTGACGGGCAGATCGACGCCAACGCCGTGCGGCGCTATCACAGCGGCAAGGCGGAGGTCACCGGCTTCGACATCGCCGATAAGGCGGTCGTGGGCGATATCGCCGGTTCGGCGGAAGCGCTGCGGTGGGCGATGTTGCGTGGGGTACCGCACGTGCTGGTCGCCGATGCGCTGGCCGAGGCGGTACACGCCATCGCGCGAGTGGGCGCACTGTCGGGCGACCCGTACCGGATGGCGGGCGAAGTGGGGATGCCGGGCTGGAAAATCAAAAAAGCAATGGAGCAGTCGCGGCGCTGGACGCGGGATACGGTCGCAACGGCTATCCGGCTGGTGGCCGACCTCAACGCTGATGTGAAAGGCGCAGCAGTCGATCCCGACTACGCGCTGGAGAACGCGGTGCGCAAGGTTGCGCACTTGGCCGCGGATGGCGGCCGACGGTGATCAGAGTTTCTGCAGCGCCGCCGACAGCGCGGACTTTTTATTCGCGGCTTGGTTCTTGTGGATGACGCCCTTGCTGGCGGCTTTATCCAACTTGCGACTGGTGGTGGCGAGTAGTGCGCCGGCTTTGTCCTTATCACCCTCGGCGGCAGCGGTACGGAACGCTCGGATCGCCGTGTGAAGAGATGACTTCACCGACTTGTTGCGCAGCCTGCGGCGCTCGTTGGTGATGTTGCGCTTCTGCTGCGACTTGATGTTGGCCACGCGTTAGTTCCTTCACACAATTCAGGGGCGGTCGAAAAGCTTCTTGTCTCTGCACAACGCCGGGACAGGTGCCCTCGCGGCGCCTTGCGAGAATACCAGCAATGGTCGGATAAGCCCAAAGTGGAGGCGCTCAGCCTGCGGAAATGGCGGATTTAAACTCCGCATCGGTACTCGACCGCACCGCACGGTGCGGGGGCACGCCGAGCTTTTCAGCCCACCGAAACCCGAAGTAGGTCATCGCCGAGTTCCACCCGGCCGCCGAATTCGCCAGCCGCCAGCGCACGCCACTGCTCCTCCTGGCCGGCCGCCAGGGGCGGTACGTAATGGGTGAGCACCAGGGTGTCCACCCCGGCACGTGCTGCGGTGGCCGCGGCCTGCTGCACTGACGAGTGGTAATCCAAGATGTCCCGCAATCGCTGAACGGGTATCTGCTCGACGAGATCGGCTCGGATCACTGTGTGTACCAACGCATTCGCGCCGCGGGCCAGTTCATCGAGTGAGTCGCACGGCACGGTGTCGCCGGCCAGCACCACCGATGCGCCGCCGAACTCGATGCGGAAGGCGATGGTGGGCTCTACCGGCCGGTGGTCGGTCGGCGCGGCGGTGATCACCACGCCACCGCTGTCCCACACCTGTCCGGCCGCGTACTCGTGGACCGAGATTTCGGGCGGCGCGGTGATGTCGGCGTGGTGGCCGATCCGGTAGGAGATGTCCGGGGCCAGTGCGGCCAGGGTCGCCTCGACCACCGCCCGCGTACCGGGCGGACCGATGATCGGCAGTGGGGCCGGACCCAGTGAGGTGACCCACCGCGTGGTGATGACATCGGAAAGGTCGGTGATGTGGTCGCTGTGCAGATGGGTGAGCAGTAGCGCGGTGAGGTTGGCCGCTCCCACGCCCACCGCGGCGGCCCGCATCAGCACACCGCGGCCACAGTCCACCAGGAACTTTTGATCTCCGGCCGTGACCAGCGTGGAGGGCCCGGCCCGGTTCGGGTCGACCATCGGGCTACCGGTGCCGGTGAGGGTGATTTCGATCGTCATTGGTGTGAATCGTAGTGCGCTGATCCCTCGACGGGTCGCTTAGTTGTAAACCGCACAGTGGGTACACCCGCGGGTACGGGGGACGGTTGGCTGAGGGGTCGTTGCGGGCGATCGGGTGCCAAGTTGAAGTTAACGTGAACAGCGTTGCCAAAAGTGCGATCAGATGCCTAATCTCAGCCAGAATCAGACGGTGGAGTTGGTGCCCGACAGGTGGGCTATCTCAGAGAGTGGCAAGTGCTGACGTGACGCAGGCAAAAAATGGAGATCGCCGGAGAACGGGTCGGCCAGCAAAGATAACTCCTGGTAAAGATGAGGTTAACGAGTCCGTCATCCAGCTGGCCGCTGAAACCCTCACCGTCGGGAAACGCGTCGTCGAGACCGGTCGCGTGCGCGTGCGGCGCACCACGACGGAGCGCCTGGAAAAGGTCAAGGTCCCGCTGTCGGTCGAGACCGTCGAAATTCGCCGTGTCCCTATTGGCAAACCCATTAAACGTAAGCCCCGGGTTCGCGAGACCGCCAACGAGATCATCATTCCGGTGGTCGAGGAGGTTCTCGTGGTCGAGCGACGCCTGGTGCTCAAAGAGGAATTGCACATCCGCAAAGTTCGCTCGACCGAGAACCACGTCGAGCAGGTCACGTTGCGGCAGCAGAACGTCACCGTCGATCGGGTGGCGCCACAGAGTTCAGACGACGGCCAACCCTCGGCCGCTCGTCCGAAACGACCGTCTCGTAGCCGGCGGCCGGGAATTCAACAACGCAAGTAGAGAAAAGGAGCTGTTTATCTATGTCCACGAAGAGCCACGAAATTGTTGTGCTGTTCGACACGGTCGCTGCCAGCCGTCGCGCTGAGACGGCACTCGAGGCCGCCGGTTTCGCCGATCCCGATGTGAACACCCTCGACCAGGCAGCCGTCGCCAAGAGCTCTGGCCGTACCGCGGCCGGTCCCGGTCTGTGGCGGTCGCTGTTCGGCAACGACGTCAAGCTGTACGAGGGAGCCGCGTATCAGAAGGCGCTGGCCAACGGCGGCGCAATCCTCACCGTGCGGGTCAAGGACGACGCCGAGGCCGCTAAGGCCGAGGGCATTCTCGCCAAGCACAACTCGGTCGACCTCGAAGCCCGCGGCGCTGGCATCGTCGCCGAGCACAAGGCGCTGGGCGACGTCAAAGAAGAGGTCCTGCGGCTGGCCGAGGAGCAGCTTGAGGTTGGCAAGCGCACGGTCGAGGCCGGCAAGACCCGGGTCCGCCGCTACGTGACCGCGCGCGAGGTCGAGGAGAAGGTCAACCTGACCGAGGTGCACGCCGAGGTGCTGCGCAAGGTCGTCAACCAGCCGGTCGCCGACGACTGGGACTGGAGCGACTCCACCATCGAGGTCGTCGAGACCCGCGAGGAGGCCGTCGTCTCCAAGACCGCTCACGTCGCCGAGGAGATCCGGCTGCGTACCGAGGAGACCGAGCACACCGAGGTCATCAAGGAGACGGTGCGCAAGCAGCACGCCGAGGTCGAGCACCTCGACGAGGACGGCAAGGTCGTCAGCAAGTAGAAGCACTTCGCTTCCCGGTTATCCGGGCAACGGCCGCCACGTTCACCCGTGGCGGCCGTTGTCGTGTGGGCTTCCCCGCGGGGCCCGCAGGCCGTAACCTCACGTGATATCAGTCACAACAGTCAGACACGGGGGCGACGGACATGCGGATCGCGGACATTCTGCGCGACAAGGGCCCGGCGGTGGCAACCGTGACCGAGGGAACCACGGTCACTGCATTGCTCGCCGATCTGGCGGCCCACAACATCGGTTCCATGGTGGTGATCGGTACCGGCGGGCAGGAGCGCAGCGACTCGGGGAATGTTGGCGGCGGGCAGGAGCGCAGCGACTCGGGAAAAATTGGCACCGGCGGGCAGGAGCGAAGCGACTCGGGGAATGTTGGCGGCGGGCAGGAGCGCAGCGACTCGGGGAGTGTTACCGGCGGGGAGGAGCGAATCGTGGGCATCGTCTCCGAACGGGACGTGCTGCGAAAACTGCATGAATACGGTCCGGGTCTGCTGAGCCGCCCGGTGGCCGACGTCATGAGTGCCGTCGTGGTGACCTGTGGTCCCGAGGACCGCATCGATGACCTCGCGGCGCTGATGACCGATAACCGGGTTCGCCATGTTCCCGTTCTCGTCGACGGCCGGCTGGTCGGCATCGTGAGCATCGGCGATGTCGTCAAGCACCGGATGGAAGAGATGGCGGCCCAGCATCAGCAGTTGCAGGCCTACATCACCCAGGGTGCCAGTTAGCCTTCAGCTCCAGAAGTATTCGGTGCGCAACCGGGTGGCGACGATCTCAAAGGTGTGGCGGTCCATGATGGCGCCCTCCCGCCGAATACCTTCCTCGGGTACGTCCAGAACCCGATCCAACCGCACCCAGCTGGGTCGGCCCTCGTGGTCCCAGTCGCCGGAGCCGATGCCGATCCAGGTCGGATCCTCGGCGTGGTGCACCTGACTGGACAGCATCAGGCCGAGCAGGGTGTTGCGCTCGCGACCAACAACCAAAACCGGGCGATCCTTGCCGCGGTCCGGGTCGTCCTCGTAGACCACCCACGTCCACACGATCTCGCCGGGATCGGCGCGCCCGTCGAGGTCGGGGGCATAGACCACCGCCCGTGCCCGGTGCGCGCTGGGCAGGCTGCTGCTGGTGACCGGACGGCCCGCAGTGATCGCGGCGGGCGGTTGGGCAGGCAGTGCGGTGGCCACGAGGGCTTCGAGGCCCAGTCGCAAACCGTGCTGAAGTGTCCGCTGGAGCGAGTTCGGATCCTGTAGTTGCCGCAGCAGTCGCGGAGCCTCGCTGAAGACCAGGTGCTCCGCCAATCGCTGAAACGTCCTCCACTGCGACGCCATGGTCAAAGCATAGGTGAGACGCGACACTCGACGGCGCGTCGCGATTGTGTTCGGGTGCCCCGGTGTCGATACGCTGGGCCTGCCGGAAGCGACGTCCGGAAAGCCTCGATCGAGTACCGCTCACCAGGAGATTCCCATCAGCAGTTTCGCCGACCGGACGTTCACAGCGCCGGCGCAGATTCGGAACTTCTGCATCATTGCTCACATCGACCACGGGAAGTCGACGCTGGCCGATCGGATGCTGCAGTTGACCGGAGTGGTCGCCGACCGGGACATGCGCGCCCAGTACCTCGACCGGATGGATATCGAGCGCGAGCGCGGCATCACCATCAAGGCCCAGAATGTCCGGTTGCCGTGGCGGGTCGGTGACACCGATTACGTCCTGCATCTGATCGACACCCCCGGCCACGTCGACTTCACCTACGAGGTCTCCCGTGCGCTGGAGGCCTGTGAGGGTGCGGTGCTGCTGGTCGATGCCGCCCAGGGCATCGAGGCGCAGACGCTGGCGAACCTCTATCTGGCGCTCGACCGCGAGCTGACGATCGTCCCGGTCCTCAACAAGATCGACCTGCCCGCCGCCGACCCGGATCGCTACGCGGCCGAACTCGCCCACATCATCGGTTGTGAGCCCGGCGACGTGCTGAGAGTGTCCGGCAAGACCGGTGCCGGAGTCACCGAACTGCTCGACGAGGTCGTCCGCGTGGTGCCCGCTCCGGTGGGGGATGCCGCCGCGCCGGCCCGAGCGATGATCTTCGACTCGGTCTACGACATCTACCGTGGTGTGGTCACCTACGTGCGGGTGGTCGACGGGAAGCTCAGCCCGCGCGAGAAGATCACGATGATGTCCACCGGCGCCACTCACGAACTGCTCGAGGTGGGCATCGTGTCGCCCGAGCCCAAGCCCACCGAGGGCCTCGGCGTCGGCGAGGTGGGTTACCTCATCACCGGGGTGAAGGATGTTCGCCAATCCAAGGTCGGTGACACGGTCACCTCCGCCCGGCACGGCGCGACCGAGGCGCTCACCGGTTACCGCGAGCCCCGACCGATGGTCTACTCGGGCCTCTACCCGGTGGACGGTTCGGACTACCCGAACCTGCGCGATGCGTTGGAACGCTTGCAACTCAACGACGCGGCGCTGGTGTGGGAGCCCGAAACCTCGGTGGCGCTGGGTTTCGGATTCCGCTGCGGCTTCCTCGGTCTGTTGCACATGGAGATCACCCGGGAGCGCCTGGAACGCGAGTTCGACCTCGACCTGATCTCGACCTCACCGAACGTGGTCTACCGGGTCGTTGCCGAGGACGGCGCCGAGAAGATCGTCACCAACCCCTCGGACTGGCCCGACGGCAAGGTGCCGGCGGTCTACGAACCCGTAGTCAAATGCACGGTGATCTCCCCGAGTGAGTTCATCGGCACCATCATGGAACTGTGCCAGTCGCGCCGCGGCGAACTCGGTGGAATGGACTACCTCTCGCCGGAACGGGTCGAGTTGCGCTACACCATGCCACTCGGCGAGATCATCTTCGACTTCTTCGACTCGCTGAAGTCGCGCACCCGCGGCTACGCCAGCCTCGACTACGAGGAGGCCGGTGAGCAGGAGGCCGCGCTGGTGAAGGTCGACATCCTGCTGCAGGGTGAAGCGGTCGACGCCTTCAGCGCCATCGTGCACAAGGATTCGGCCCAGGCTTACGGCCACAAGATGACCACCAAGCTCAAGGAACTCATTCCGCGCCAGCAGTTCGAAGTTCCGATCCAGGCGGCTATCGGCTCGAAAGTCATTGCCCGCGAGAACATTCGGGCCATCCGCAAGGATGTCCTCTCGAAGTGCTACGGCGGCGACATCACCCGTAAGCGCAAACTTCTGGAGAAGCAGAAGGAAGGTAAGAAGCGGATGAAGACCATCGGCCGGGTCGAGGTGCCGCAGGAGGCCTTCGTCGCCGCGCTGTCCAGCGATGCTGCCGGCGACAAGTCGGCCGATAAGTCCCGGAAGTAGCGGACTCATCACAGCAGACGATTCAGTAGCCCGGCGGCGATGGACGCATGCGGTGGGCGCCATCGTCGCTATCGGCCTGCTGGCCGGGTGCGGCACAGTCGTCGACGGCGTCGCCCTTCGACAGCCCCCCGCCTCGCTGCTGCGGGTTCTGCCCACCGTCGAGCAGGTGGAGGCCGCGGCCGGCAACCCGTTGGACGCCACCGGTCAACCGACGCTCGGCTCGATCGATGTGCTGCCCAACGGAATTCGCGGTGATGATGCGGTGGATCCGATCGAATGCCTCGGCGCCATCACGCCGCTGATGCGCTGGGTCTACGAGAAGGGTGACGTGCGCGGCGCGGCATGGCAGGATTTCGCCCGCTTCGGCCAGGGGCAGACGGTCTCGAGTGTCAACACCGGGGTGGTCCGGTTCTCCTCCGACGCGGAGGCATCCCGGATGTTCTCGCAATTTGTGACCCGGTGGCGGTCCTGCGAAGGCGGCCGGGTGGGCATCCGTTCCGGTCGCGCCGATCTCGGGCTGACCGTCACCGATGTGACGGTGACCGGCCCGATCCTCTCGGCGACGATTCTGAGCGGGGAGAGCGACACCGACCCCGGGTTCCCCACCGAACATGCGGTCGGGGTGTCAGCCGACTGCATCGTGGACGTCGATGTTGCAGTGACCGCTCCCGATCCCGCCCGGCGGGTGGCCGGCAGCCGGGCACAAGATCTCGCCGGGGCGATGCTGGCCAATCTCGACGGTATGAGCTGAGCCGCTACTGCGGCGAGTTGGCCGGCTGGAAAACCCCGGTGCCGTCGGCGAGGTCCTCGGCGCGGATGACGTGCACCACTGCGTTGATCAGAGCGAGGTGGGTGAATGCCTGCGGGAAGTTGCCCAGGTGCCTACCGGTTCGAGGCTCAATTTCCTCGGCGTAGAGATGCAATGGGCTGGCGAACGACAGCAGTCGCTCGCACAGGTGCCGTGCCCGGCTGATCTCACCGATCTCCACCAACGCCGATACCAGCCAGAACGAGCAGATGGTGAAACTGCCCTCCGCGCCGGACAATCCGTCATCGGTCTCCTCGGTGCGGTAACGCAACACCAGACCCTCCTCGGTGAGTTCGTCGGCGATCGCCAACACGGTGGCCCGCACCCGCGGATCGTCGGAGGGCAGGAACCGCAGCAGCGGAACCAGCAGCAGGGATGCATCGAGTGCGTCGTCGCCGTAGCGCTGGGTGAACACACCGCGGGAGTCCACGCCATGGGCCAGAATGTCGGCCTTGATCTCCTCGGCGATCACCCGCCACTGCTGTGCGTAACTCGTGGAGCCCTGCAGTTCGGCTAACTTCGCGCCGCGATCAAGCGCAACCCAGCACATCACCTTCGATGAGGTGAAGTGTCGGGGTTCGCCGCGCACCTCCCAGATTCCGCGGTCGGGTTCGCGCCAGTGTTTGATGGCCTCCTCGACCTGCTCCTTGAGCACCGGCCAGAGTTGATCGGAGATGTGCTCCCGGGACTTGGCGTGCAGGTACACCGAATCCAGCATGGTGCCCCAGATATCGTGCTGGCGCTGGTTGTAGGCGCCGTTTCCGATTCGCACCGGTCGGGCGTTGTTATAGCCGGAGAGGTGGGTCAGCTCCTCCTCGACGAGTTCGCGTTCGCCACCGACGGCATACATCACCTGCAACGGCTGCCGCTCGCCGTCGTTGGCACCGGACACATCGGCGATGAAGGAGAAGAAGTCGTCTGCCTCGCGGTCGAGCCCCAGTGTGTAGAGACCCCACAGCGCGAATGTCGAGTCACGTACCCATGCGTATCGGTAATCCCAATTGCGTTCTCCGCCAGGAGTTTCCGGTAGTGACGTGGTGCTGGCGGCAAGTAGCGCCCCGGTCGGGGAATACGTCAGCCCCTTCAGCGTGAGTGCACTGCGTTGCAGATACGACCGCCACGGGTGGTCAGGGAATTGACCGATGTTGATCCACTGCCGCCAGGCCTCGCTGGTCTGCCACATCCTGTCGGTGGCTTCCTCGTAGGTCTGCGGCGAGGGATGCCCCGACCAGGACAGCGCGACGAACGCGTTATCGCCTTCTTTGAGCCGGGTCCGCGCGCGTGCTTCCCGGCCTTCCAATCCGATCCGCAGGTTGGTGGTCAGTCGCAGCGTGGGATGTGCGTCGGGATCGGTGCGGGCGCGAGCGATGGCCTCACCGTAGGCATCGGCGGAGTATTCCCAACTTGCGGTGCTGCGGCCGTAGTCGAAGGCGGGCTCACAGTTCATCGCCAGTTCGACCGTGCCGCTGACACATCGCACGGTGCGCAGCAGGATGTGGTCGGCATCCCAGTCCATCGGTGTTCGTCGATGCGTGCGCGACCGCGCGTCGACGTCGTGCCAGGGCCCCATCGCCAGCGCGTCCCGGATGATCAGCCAGCCGGTCGGGGTCTGCCAGGTGGTCTCCATGATCAGGCTGCCCGGCAGGTAGCGCCGCGCCGCCGGCACCGACACCCCGTATGGACCGAGCAGAAAGTGCCCGGCGCCGCGGTCGAGGATCGATCCGAACACGCTGGGGGAGTCCGGGCGCGGTATACACATCCACTCCACGGATCCGGCCGCGGAAATCAGACAGGTGTTCTCGCAGTCCGACAGGAACGCATAGTCGGCGATCGGAGGGAACGGACTGCGCTGCGGCCCGGCGGGTGGGTACTGCATGGGTTCTTCGTCCGTGCCGTAAGCCTGCTGAACCATCAGGCCATCATGGCGGTCGTGACCGCTTGCGTCCACCAATCGGCCGGAGAAATGCGTCGGCCGCCGTCGGGGATAGGGTGGGACGGTGGCCGGGTTCCTGAACTGGTGGGACGGCGCCGAGTTATGGCTGTCGGGCCGGGGCTTCGTGCTGCAGACCGTGATCGTCATGCC
>Ga0194043_1000317_pt1 | contig 26134 bp, 16 predicted proteins | sample JunL4415m_MetaG_FD_161274 | JGI IMG/M metagenome (GOLD analysis project Ga0194043, IMG submission 161274) | Anoxic zone freshwater microbial communities from boreal shield lake in IISD Experimental Lakes Area, Ontario, Canada - Jun2016-L442-15m | ecosystem: Environmental > Aquatic > Freshwater >...
GCCGCACTCGGTGCGCGACGGCGCATCAGCGATTCCCGCAGGCATCGCGGGGCTGAAACTTCCCGCACTTTCCAAGCCCGGCCAGCACCTGAACCTCCAGGAAACCGAGCAGCGCATGATCGTCCGCGCGCTCGACGAATGCGGCGGCAACGTCACAAAGGCTGCGCGCGTGCTCGGCCTCAGCCGACGCACGCTACACCGCCGGCTGAAGGAATTCCGCGAGGCCGACACCACGGAGCACGCCGCAACTGCGGGTGCCGCAACCGCACAACACACTTCCAATGGCAGCTGAAATCAAAGCACAGGAACTCGTCCATGCGCTCGAACACGGCGGCGGGCGGCGCTGGATCGTGCTGTTGCTCATTATCGCGTTCGCGCTTTTCCAGTCCGTCGCGCAGGTGCTGATCAATCCGATGAACCGCCTCGGCGGGCAGGCCGCGCTCTTCGTCGGCATCACGCATCCGAAGGGCCAGGAGCAGGCCGTCATCGCGCGCGAGATCGCGCGGGGCCACGGCTTTTCCACGAAGGTGATCAAGCCCGCGGCCATCGCGCTTATGGAGAAAAACCGCGGCGCAAACGGCTTCTCAGCGTTCCTCGATCCCGAGGGCCCGACCGGCGGCAACATCCCGGACCTCTACCACGCACCGCTGAACCCGTGGCTGAATTCCTGCGCGCTCTTCACCGCCGTCCGCATTAGCGACGCGCTCAAGCTGCGCACGGATGCGAAGGGCAACGTGGATTTCTGGGGCATGCGCAAGGGCGAATACATCCACCCGGCGGACCGCATCATCGCCGCCGTCAGCGTGCTATGCTTCCTCATCGCGGTGTGGGTGAGCTTCCTCACGGTGCGGCGGCTTTTCGACGAGCGGCTCGCGACGATCACCACCGTGCTCATGCTGCTGTGCAACGAATTCTGGCGCTATACCTCCACCGGCCTGCCGCAGATGCTCATGCTCATGCTCTTCAGCGTGGCGATCTACTTCTCCGTGCGGGCGCTCGGCGCGAGGGAAAATGAGGAGCGCACGTGGCCCTGGCACGCCGGGGCGGGGCTCGCATTCGGGCTGCTTGCCCTCGCGCATCCGCTCACGATTTTCCTCTTCGTCGGCGCGCTGATCCACACCGCCATGGCATTTTCCCCGCGGGGTCGCGATGCGGCGGTCATGTTCGCCGTGTTCCTCACCTGCCTCAGCCCTTGGCTCATCCGGAATGCGAACATCTGCGGCTCGCCCTTCGGCATCGCCGGCCAGACGCGCCTGACCGGACTTCTCGGCACGGAATCGCAAATCATGCGCACGCTCACCGAGCCGGACAAGACGGTCCCCGTGCATTTTTTCCGCAGCAAGGTGCAATCGGAACTGCTCGGCCAGTTCGACTCGCTCCTCGGCCGGTTCGGGAAAATCTTCCTCGCGCCGCTGTTCTTCCTCACGCTCCTCCACTCGTTCAGGAAAAATGAGACGAGATCGTTCCGCTGGGGATTCCTGCTCATGATCCTCTCCGGGATGATCGGCATGGCCGTCTTTGGTTTCACCGATGCCAGCCTGCAGACGGATCTCGAATCAAACAACCTCTACCCCCTCTTCATCCCGCTCGCCACCGCGTACGGCCTCGCGCTCGTGCTCATCATGTGGAGCCGCGTGCAGGTCGCCGGCCGCGAACTCGTGTCCGTCCGCCAGATCAACATCACCTTCCACGTCGTCATCATCTTCCTGACCGCGCTCCCGCTGCTGAACGTGTACAGCGATCCGCCGAAGCTGCCCTTCGTCTGGCCGCCCTACTACCCGTCCGCGATCAATGAGATCGCCGACTGGTATTCCGACGACGACATCATCTGCACCGACATGCCCTGGGCCGTCGCGTGGTACGGGGACCGCAAGAGCCTGTGGCTGCCGCTCACCATCGCCGATTTCAACGACCTGAATGAATTCCGCTTCCGCGGAAAAATCACCGGGCTGCTCGTCACGCCCGTGACAGGATTCCGCGGCCTGCTCAGCGACGTCGGCGTCGGCGAATTCAAGGACTGGAAAGCGTTCATCATGCGCGACCCGCGCGCCGCACAGAATTTCGTGCTCAAGGTCGCACACCCGATTTTCCTCATGAACGCATCGTACTACCTGCTCTTCGCAGACCGCGACCGCTGGACGCCGCGCAACAACTGAGCGGGGGGAAGTTGAGAGTTGAGAGGGATTCGGCGGGAAAAATTCCGTTGACGGCCCGGACTCGGCCCGTATCGTGCGCGCCTCTCTTATCCAGAGTGGCTGAGGGTTCTGGCCCTGCGACGCCACGGCAACCGCTTCGGCGAGTTGAGTGATGAGAGTTGAGAGTTGAGAGAAAAGCAACGCGCGCAGCGCGCTAGCCGGCCTCTCAACTCTCAACTCCTCAACTCTCAACTCCGCCGCAAGGACCAGGTGCCAAATCCAGCTCCGTGCCGCAGGGCGTGGGGACAGATGAGAGCGAAGCGGTGATTTGTCGTCACCCCTCGCCACTCCGGGAAGAGCTGAAAATCTGCATAGCCATGCAAAAAAACACACCTTCCTACTTCTCGAACCTCAAGTGCCGCGAGTGCGGCAGGCTTTACCCAAAGCAGGCCATCCACGTCTGCGATTTCGACTTCGGCCCGCTCGAAGCCGCCTACGACTACGACGCAATCAAGGTCGCGCTCACCCGCGAAGTCATCGAATCACGCCCGAAGAGCATGTGGCGCTACCGCGAGTTGCTGCCGATTGATGGCGAGCCGACCGTCGGCACGCAGGTCGGCTTCACCCCGCTCGTGAAGGCAGACCGCCTCGCCGAGAAGCTCGGCATCAAGGCGCTCTACATCAAGAACGACACCGTCAACTACCCCACCCTCTCGTTCAAAGATCGCGTCGTCTCCGTCGCACTCAGCCGCGCAAAGGAACTCGGCTTCAAAGTCGTCGCCTGCGCCTCGACTGGAAATCTCGCAAACTCCGTCGCCGCAAACGCCGCGAGCGCGGGGCTAAAAAGCTACGTCCTCATCCCCGCCGATCTCGAGCAGGGCAAGGTACTCGGCTCGCTCGTGTACGGTACGAACGTCATCGGCATCCACGGCCCCTACGATCAGGTAAACCGCCTCTGCTCCGAGATCGCCGGAAAATACGGCTGGGGCTTTGTGAACGTAAACCTGCGCCCGTATTACGCCGAGGGCAGCAAGAGCATGGGCTTTGAAATTATGGAGCAACTCGGCTGGCGCATCCCGCGGCACACTGTCGTCCCGATGGCCTCCGGCTCACTGCTCACGAAAATCCACAAGTCCTACGGCGAATTCGCAAAAATCGGCCTCGTGGACGAAGCGCCATTTTCGATATTCGGCGCACAGGCCACCGGCTGCGCACCGATCGCGCACGCCATGAAGAAAGGCACCGACATCGTGAAGCCCGTTCCGAAGCCCGACACGATCGCAAAGTCCCTCGCCATCGGAACGCCCGCCGACGGCTACTACGCCATCCACGTCATGCGCCAGACCGGCGGTACTGCCGAAGACGTGACGGACGATGAAATCGTCGAGGGCATCAAGCTCCTCGCGGAATACGCGGGCATCTTCGCAGAGACTGCCGGCGGAGTCACCGTCGCCTGCGCGAAGAAACTCATCGAGAGCGGCAAAATCCCGCGCGACGAGGAAGCCGTCCTCTGCATCACCGGCCACGGCCTGAAGACACAGGAAGCCATCGCCGGAAAATGCGGCGAACTGCGCCTCATCAAGCCGAGCCTGCGTGAGTTCGAGGAACAAATCTACCTCCCCGACCAGGCCGTTTCCTCTCAAACTTAATCTTATTCTCCGCGCCGCGTGTCAGCCCTCACCGCCGCACAGGATTAAGATGAAGATTGAGAGCAAGCTTAAGACTTCCCCGCACAAAGCAGCCTTCCAACTTCAAATCTTAAATCCTAATTCTTAAATCTTAAATCACATGGCCTCCGTCCGCATCCCCACCCCACTCCGCAAACTTACCAACGACCTCGAAGTCGTCTCCGCCGCCGGCGCGAACGTCGGCGAGCTCATCGCCAATCTCGACCTCGCCTTCCCTGGCCTGCGCGAGCGCATCTGCGACGAACAGGGCGCCGTCCGCCGCTTCGTGAATATCTTCGTCAGCGACGAGGACATCCGCTTTTTGCAGGAACTAGCCACGCCGCTGAAGGACACTGATGAAGTGAGCATCGTCCCCGCGATCGCAGGCGGCTAGACGCTCGTCCGCCTGCCACCTTTCACGCATTCCGTGAAAGTGACTGGTAGCTTGTGATTGGTGACTAGTCACTCTTCACCAATCACCAGTCACAACCACGGCTCCCAAAACATTTCCCGGTCAACACGCACCCCACGCACCCACATGGCAAACGACACATCCCGCCTCTGGCTCATGTATCCCACCCGGCTCGTCACGCGGCCGATCATCTGGGAACTGTGCAAAAAATTCGAGGTCATCACAAATCTCCGTCAGGCGAGCGTGAACGAGGAAGTCGGGCTCGTCTGCCTCGAACTCGACGGAGAGCGCGCAGAAATCAAACGCGCCATCGCCTGGCTCGAGGAACTCGGCGTGAAAGTCGAACCCGTCGAGATCAACACGATCGAGGGCTGATAACGCTTCGCTCACGACTTCGGCAAGTCAGGCGCGAGCATCAGGAAAAGCAGTCCGCGGCTTTAGCCGGCATCGCGTCTGAACGTCATTGTCGGCTAACGCCGTGGACTACTTTTCAAGACCGCGCACCGTTTGTCCGGAGGAATGGTCTGACTCAGGCCGACTGTGGAATTTTCCAAAGCACGCGATCAGTGAGTATAAACTCCATCCATCATTGAATCATGATGCGTCAATTTGTTCTTGGAATTCTCTGATTTCCGTGCTCTTTTCCCCTCGAAAATATGCACCCGCTCGAACAACTCCTCCGCCAGCGTATCGCTATCATTGACGGCGCGATGGGCACCACGATCCGCACGTACGGGATGACGGAGGCGGACGTGCGCGGCGAACGGTTCAAGGATGCGAAAAAGGACATGCTAAACTGCGGCGACTTTTTCTCGCTCACGCAGCCGAAGATGATCCGCGACATCCACCGCCGCTTCCTCGAAGCGGGCGCGGACATCATTGAGACGAACACCTTCGGCGTGACCTCGATCGCCCTGAGCGATTTCTTCGTCGAGGATCCGCGCGAGCATGGCGGGCGGAAGGATCCGGAGTTTTTCCAGAAGATCATCGAGGACAAATTCCTCAACGAACTCTCGTGGGAGATGAGCGAGACCTCCGCGCGCCAGTGCCGCGAGGAGGCCGATCGCGTGGCGAATGAGACGGGGCGGCAGCGCTTCGTCGCCGGCGCGGTCGGGCCCATGCAGGTGTCGCTGTGCTTTGCCCCGGACTCGAACGACACGAGCTTCCGCCCGTGCACATTTGAGCAGGTGAAGACAGCCTACATGCAGCACATCCGCGGGCTGATCGCGGGCGGTTCGGATGTGATTTTGGTGGAGACGATTTTCGATTCGCTGAATGCAAAAGCCGCGCTGGTCGCGGTGCAGGAGGTCTTCGAAAAAGACGGCATCGTGCTGCCCGTGATGATCTCCGCAGCGGTCGGGCGCGGCGGCGAGACGCTCGTGTCGGCGCAAAAAGTGGAGGCTTACTGGAATGCCGTGAAGCATCTGAAGCCCCTCTCCGTCGGCCTCAACTGCTCGCTCGGGCCGGACCTGATGCGTCCATTTTTGGCGGAGCTCGCGGAGAAATCCGGCACCTACGTCTCCGCATATCCGAATGCCGGACTGCCGAATCCGCTGACGCCGACAGGCTTTGATTTGAAGCCGGAAGACATGGCCCGCTACCTCGGTGATTTCGCCGAAAGCGGCATGCTGAACATCGCGGGCGGCTGCTGCGGCAACACGCCGGAGCACATCGCCGCAATTGCAAAGGCGGTCGCCGCCAGCAGGCCGCGCGAGATTCGCGAAGAGACGAAATTTTCCACTGGAGCCGCACTGCCGCTGCGCCTCTCGGGCTCCGAGGCATTCACGCAGCAGGTCGGCAGTTTCCTGATGATCGGTGAGCGCACAAACGTCGCCGGTTCGCCGAAATTTGCGAAGCTCATCAAGGAGGACAAATACAAGGAAGCCGTCGCGATTGCGGAGCAGCAGGTGGAGAACGGGGCCAACATCATAGACATCTGCATGGACGAAGGGATGATTGATGGCGTCGCCGCGATGACGCGCTTCCTCAACATGCTCAGCGTGGAGCCGGACGTGGCGAAGGTGCCGTTCATGGTGGACTCGTCGAAGTGGGAAGTCATCGAGGCGGGACTGAAATGTTTGCAAGGAAAAGGCATCGTGAATTCAATCTCGCTGAAGGCCGGTGAGGAGGAATTCAAAAAGCACGCGCTGCACATTTTGAAATACGGCGCGGCGGTCGTCGTGATGGCATTCGACGAACAGGGGCAGGCGGCGACCTACGCGGAAAAAATCCGCATCTGCGAGCGCGCGTACCGCATCCTCGTGGACGAGATCGGATTCCCATCCGAGGACATCATTTTCGATCCAAACATCCTCACCGTCGGCACGGGCATCGAGGAGCATAACAACTACGCGGTGGACTTCATCGAGGCCACGCGGTGGATCAAAAAGAACCTGCCGAATGCGAAGGTGAGCGGCGGCGTGTCGAATGTTTCGTTTGGTTTCCGCGGCAACAATCCTGTGCGCGAGGCGATGCACAGCGCGTTTCTTTTCCACGCGATCGCCGCCGGGATGGACATGGGCATCGTGAATGCCGGGATGCTCGAAGTGTACGAGGAGATCGAGCCGGAGCTGAAGGAACTCGTCGAGGACGTGCTGCTGAACCGCCGCCCCGATGCGACGGAGCGGCTGGTGACGCATGGCGAAAAATTGAAGGCCGCGAGCAGCGGCACGACCGCAACCGACAAAAAGGTCGAGGAGGAATGGCGCAAGGGAACCGTCGAGCAGCGCCTCTCGCACGCGCTCGTACGCGGGATCGATCTGCACATTGAAGCCGACACCGCCGAGGCGCTCGCGAAGTACGGCAAGCCGCTCACCGTCATCGAAGGCCCGCTCATGGACGGCATGAGCGTCGTCGGCGATCTGTTCGGCGCGGGGAAAATGTTTTTGCCGCAGGTCGTGAAGTCCGCGCGCGTGATGAAGAAATCCGTCGCGTGGCTGGAGCCGCACATGCAGGCCGAAAAGCTCGCGATGGCCGCGCGCGGCGAGGTCGTGAAGGCGCAGGGCAAGGTGCTGCTCGCGACCGTGAAAGGCGACGTGCATGACATCGGCAAGAACATCGTCGGCGTCGTGCTGGCGTGTAACAACTACGAGGTCGTGGACATGGGCGTGATGGTCGCGTGCGACAAAATTTTGGACAAAGCCATCGAGATCGGCGCGGACATCATCGGCCTCAGCGGACTCATCACGCCATCGCTCGACGAGATGACGCACGTCGCGAAGGAAATGAAACGCCGTGGCTTCAAGCAGCCGCTACTCATCGGCGGCGCGACGACTTCGCGCGCACACACGGCGGTGAAAATCTCGCCGCACTACGACGGCCCGGTCGTGCATGTGCTCGATGCTTCGCGCGCCGTGCCCGTCGTGAGTTCGCTCTTGAGCTCGGATGGCCGCGCGGATTTCGTCGCGAAGAATGCCGTAGACCAGGAGTCACTCCGACAGCAGCACGCGGGCAGCGCGGCAAAGCTCGTGAGCATCGAGGAAGCACGCCTGAAGGCGCCGAAGCTTGAGTTCAGCGATCCGCCGCAGCCGGAGTTTTCCGGCGTGCGCGGGCTGGAAAACTTCCCGCTCGCCGAGCTGCGCCCGTTCATTGACTGGACGCCGTTTTTCCACACCTGGGAACTGCGTGGCGTGTATCCCAAGATCCTCGACCACGAAAAATACGGCGAGCAGGCGCGCAAAATTTTCGCCGATGCAAATGCGATGCTCGACCAGTTCATCGCCGACGGCTCGCTCACCGCGCGCGCCGTGTACGGCTTTTTCCCCGCGAATCGCGACGACGACGACCTCATCGTGTGGACCGACGAGACCCGCACCACCGAGCGCACGCGCCTGCACCACCTCCGGCAGCAAGTCGCGAAGGACAATGCAGACCCTTACCGCTGTCTGGCCGACTTCGTCGCGGAAAAGGGCAGCGACCACTTCGCCGCCTTTGCCGTCACGACCGGCATCGGGCTCGACGAGATGGTGAAAAAATTCAAGGCCGAGCACGATGACTACAACGCCATCATGGCCGAAGCCGTCGCGGATCGCCTCGCGGAGGCATTCGCCGAGTGCCTGCACAAACGCGTGCGCAACGAGTGGGGCTACGGCAAAACCGAGCAGCTCTCGAACGACGATCTCATCCACGAAAAATACCGCGGCATCCGCCCCGCGCCCGGCTACCCCGCGTGCCCGGACCACACGGAAAAACGCACACTCTGGACGCTGCTCGACGCGGAGAAAAACGCGGGGATCAAGCTCACCGAGAACTTCGCCATGTGGCCCGGCAGCAGCGTGAGCGGCTTCTACTTTTCGCACCCAGAGTCGCGCTACTTCGCCGTCGGCAAGCTCGGCGCGGATCAACTCGCGGACTACGCGAAACGCAAAGGGATGTCGCTCGCCGAAACCGAACGCTGGCTCGGCCCGTGGCTGAACTACACACCCAAGACTTAGAGCAGTGCGGCCGCGAACTGCGGCGCGCCCGGAAGATTTTTCTCCCGCGTGCGGTGCGGGGCAGGGAAACTTTTTGGCGGAAACGAGCGCTGAACGCGCGTCAGCCTCCCCTGCCGCTGCAGATCGCATTCGCCACCGCGTAGTGCTCGCTGTGGCTCATGCTCAAAAACACTTCGGAAACTCCGAGAGTTTTTGCAGTTTCCGCCCCGGTGCCGTGGAGCACGACGTGCGGCGCTCCGTTTTCCCTGCGGCAGACCTCCATGTCGCGCCAGCCTAGCTGCGCGCCGATCCCCGTGCCGAGCGCCTTTGCAATGGCCTCCTTCGCGGCGAAACGCGCGGCGTAACAACGTGCGGGCTCGCGCTGCGGCGAGCAGTACGCCTGCTCAGACGGAAGGAAGAGACGGTCGAGAAACCGCTGCCCGCCCCGCTCCATCGCGGAGGCGAAGCGCGCGATTTCCACGATGTCCACGCCGAGGCCAAGCACGCCCATAGGGTCAGATTTTCATCGCCGCGAGCATCTCGCGGACGGCGGCATCGAGGCCGGAAAAAACCGCGCGCGCGACGATGCTGTGGCCGATGTTTAGCTCGGCGAGATGCGGCACGGTGCGGATAAGCGCGATGTTCGTATAGTTGATTCCGTGCCCGGCATTCACCTGCACGCCGAGGCCGTGTGCGAAGATGGACGCCTCGTGAATCCGCACGAGCTCCGTGCGCTGCGCCTCGCCGGTCGCATTTGCAAATGCGCCGGTATGCAGCTCGACGATCTCCGCGCCGAGCCGGTGCGATGCCTCGATTTGCGCACGTGCCGGCTCGATGAACATGCTCACACGGATGCCCGCACTTTGCAGCCGCACGACCGTGAGCTTCAACGCATCAAACTGCCCCGCGACATCGAGCCCGCCCTCGGTCGTGACCTCGCGGCGATGTTCCGGCACGAGGCAGACTTCGGCTGGTTTCACGCGCAGCGCGATCTCGAGTATCTCCGGCGTGTTGCCCATTTCGAGGTTCATCCTTGTCGTGAGTTGCTCGCGCAGGCGGAAGACGTCCGCGTCCTGAATGTGACGCCGGTCTGCTCGCAGATGGATCGTGATCCCGCTCGCGCCTGCTCGCTCGCAGATCACGGCGGCGGCGGACACGTCCGGCTCCGCGTTGTGCGCGTCAATGCCACCCGCGTAGCGCGCCTGGCGCAGCGTGGCGACGTGGTCAATGTTGACGCCTAGTTTCATGGGGAAGCAGTGCTCAGTTCTCAGTGGTCAGTTCTCAGAAAATGCAATGCCAGCGAAAACTGAGCACTGCGAACTGAGCACTGAGCACTTCTTCAGTGCCGGAAATGCCGCACCCCCGTGCAGATCATCGCCATGTTGCGCTCATTCGCGGCGGCGATCACTTCGGGGTCTTTCACCGAACCGCCGGGTTGGATCGCGCAGGTTGCGCCGGCTTCCGCGGCGGCGATGAGGCCGTCGGGGAATGGGAAAAATGCGTCGCTGCCGACGGCGCTGCCCTTGAGCGAGAGGCCCGCGTCCTTTGCCTTCCAGATCGCGATGCGGCTGGAATCCACGCGCGACATCTGGCCTGCGCCGATGCCGAGCGTGCGGTCGCTCGCGGCGTACACGATTGCGTTACTCTTCACATGCTTCACGACTTTCCATGCGAAGAGCATCGCGGACAGCTCGGTCGGAGTCGGCTTGCGCGCGGTGACGACCTTCGACTCGATGTCCGTCTCCGGCGACATGTCGCGGCCCTGCACGAGCACTCCGCCGACGACGCTGCGGATGATCTGATCGTCCTTCGTCTGCACCGGGCCGAGCTTGCGCATGAGCCGCAGGTTTTTCTTTTTTTGCAACAGCGCGCGCGCATCGGCCTCGAACTCCGGCGCAATGATCACCTCGCTGAAAATCTCGCTGATCGCGCGCGCGAGTTCCTCGGTGACAGGACGATTGCAGATGATGATACCGCCGAACGGCGCCTGCTTATCCGTTGCAAATGCCTTGTCCCACGCCTCGCGCAAGTCCGCGTCGCTGCCGACACCGCACGGGTTTGTGTGCTTCAATATCGCGACGGTCGGCTCCGAAAATTCCTCGATGAGTTCCGCCGCGGCGGTGATGTCCAGGATGTTGTTGTACGAAAGTTCCTTGCCGTGGAGCTTTTCAAAGTGCTCGTCCCAACGCCCGTAGAGCGCGGCAGCCTGGTGCGGATTTTCGCCGTAGCGGAGCTGGTTCACGAGCGGCTCGCTGATGCTGAATGAAGACGAGCATTCCTTTTCCTTGTTCAGAAAATTCGCGATCGCGCCGTCGTATTTCGACGTGGTGACGAAGACCTTGATGCCCAGCCGCTCGCGCAGTTGCAGCGTCGTCGCGCCGTCGTTCGCCTTCATCGCGTCAATCACGTCCGCGTAGTCTGCGGGGTCCACCACGACGGTGACGCTGCGGTAGTTCTTCGCCGCGCTGCGCAGCATCGAGGGGCCGCCGATGTCAATCTGCTCGATGGCCTCCTCCAGCGTCACGCCCGGCTTCGCGATCGTGGCCTCGAACGGGTACAGATTCACGATGACGAGATCGATCGGCAGGATGCCGTGCGCCTTTGCCTGCGCGACATGCTCGGGATTGTCGCGGAGGTGCAGCAGTCCGCCGTGGACTTTCGGGTGCAGCGTCTTCACGCGGCCGTCCATCATCTCGGGGAAGCCGGTGTATTCGGAGATTTCCGTGACTTTGATCTTCTCCTTTTGCAGCAGCTTCGCGGTGCCGCCGGTGGAGATGATCTCGACTCCCATTGCCGAGAGTTCTTTTGCAAAGGCCGCGAGGCCGGTCTTGTCCGAAACGGAAATGAGCGCGCGAGTGATTTTCATCGAAGGGCGCGGAGGCTAGCAGCGACGCCCGGTCGGTCAAGAGGGCCGCGGCGGACTCGGTGGGCTGTATTGAAGTTTGCCGTTTTGCGTTTGGTGTTTGGCGTTTGAAGTTTGAAGTTTGGCCCGCCGCAGGCGCATCCCGATTTGAAAAAATATTCCGTGACCGAGAGGCCGCTGCGCGGGGCCAAACGCCAAACGCCAAACGCCAAACGCCAAACGCCAAACGCCAAACGCCAAACGCCAAACGCTCAACTCCAAACGCCAAATTGGATCACGCTCAGAACAAAGCAGCCCGCTATCTGCACAAAACAGAACGCGCGGACCGCTACACCGTGGCGACCAAGCGCGGCGCGGACTTTTCCAGCGAGGCGTCGGTGCCGGTGACGTTGAGGAGATTTTTCGCCTCGAATTCCTTGCACCAGCCCTTGATTTCCGTGTCGTTGAAAATCTTGCCGACGACGCGGCGGAGCAGGCCCTTGAGGCTCGGATTCTCGAGATCGCGCAATGAACGGATCGCCTCCTCCTTGTATCGCTCGAGGAGTTCCTTGCAGCGTTCGTCGGCTTTCAAGTCGCGGTAAAGCTGCTCGATTTGCGCGACGGTCGCGGCTTCGGGCAGGCGGCGCTCCCAGAGGGCGCTGGTGAATTTGCGGTTGTCGCACTCGGCGCGTTCGTGCGCGGCGGCGAGCAGCAGGCTCGGGCGCAGGCCGGCGATGTCGCTCGTGTCCTCGGTCTGCCCGAGGTCGGCGATGTCGTCGCGGATCTGGTAGGCGATGCCGAGGGCTTCGCTGTAGGCGCGGAGAACGTCGGCGACTTCGTCGTGCAATTCGATGCCTGCGAAGATCGCACCGATGCGCAGGGCGACCTCGAATGCGGGCGCGGTTTTCTTCTTGAAAATGTCGAGCACTTGGAGGCTGGTGAGCGGCTCGGGCTTGCGTGCCCAGAGCAGTTCCGCGCCTTGGCCGCGGCTGAGTTCGCGCTGACCCGCGGCGGCGACGGCGATCATCGCGGCGCGCTGTTCGGCGCTGATGTCCGCGGCGGCGATCAGGCGGTAGCCTTCGCCGATGAGGAGGTCGCCGACATTCAGGGCGACGGCGACACCGTGCTCGGCGTGCAGCGTGGGCTCGCCGTAGCGCGTGGCGTCCTCGTCCTCGATGTCATCGTGGATGAGCGATGCCTTGTGGAAGCATTCGACGGCGGCGGCGACTTTCTTCAGATCCTCGGGCATCGCGGCATCCGTGCCGGCGAGGGCACGCCATGCGGCGACGGCAAGGAAGGGCCGCCAGCGTTTGCCGGCGCGGGCGAGCCATTCACGGCCGATGCGCTCGGTCTCGTCGGCGGGCGCGCCCATGATGGCGGTGAGCGATGCGTCGGAGAACCATGCGTCCACTTCGCTGCGCAGTGAGCCGAGGTCGAGGCGGCGCGTCTTGTCATCGGCGGTGAGGTGGATGTAGTCCCACACCCAGTCGAGATCCACGGTCGTATCAATGCAGTCGTCCTGCAGCAGCGGAACGGCGACGCCGGGAATGGCGGCGGCTTCCATGTATGGGAAGCTGCGCTCAAGCACGCTCAGGCAACTGATGCCGACGATGGCTTCGATTTGCCCGGTTTGTATGAGTGACATGACGATCGCGCTGCCCTCGGCCACGAGCACCGCGTATCCGAGCCGCTCGGCCTCATTTTGCAAATCCTGGATCGAGCAAAGGCCGCACTGTTTGCACAGCAGGCCGAATTCATCGAAAGGCGCGGGGCATTTGCTCTCCACGCGCAGGCACTTCGGCATGAGCAGGAGGCGGCGATCGAAAGGCACAGCGGCAAGCTGCTCGCGCCAGAGTTCGTTATTGATGAGCACGCCGACGTAATCGCGGTAAATCGGCAGGATGCCGAGGTGCTGCACCAAGCGGTCCGCATGCTCCGCGAGTTCCGCGACGGGAACCGGGGGCGTGGGCGAATATTCTGCGACGTAATTCCGCACCGCGTGGAGGATCTGCTTACGCTCCTCGGGGGTCTGCGGGATGTTTTTTTTCGGCTGCCGGTAGCGCGCGGGGGCGATCGGTTTTGGGAGGGAGAGCGAGATCGGGGGCACCTCGTTGCGGGGCAGTTCGGACATGTGCGGAGGGTAAATGGTTTCGTGAATCATCCGCAAGGGCGGAGGTTTCTTTGTTTTCGTTCGTGGCCGTCCCGTCGTGATCCGGAACGATTCAGCTCATGCGGTCATTTCCAAACGCAGAGAGGCAGAGGTGAGCAGAGAGGATCGCGGAGGGAAAAATGAAACTCCCTGCCCTGTCCGGCGCGGCAACCCGCCTCCTCTGCGAAACTCTCAAATCCCCTCTGCCTCTCTGCGTTTGAAACATCCGCTGCCAATTTCCAACTGCATCGTCCCGAAAGGGCGGCGCGAGCACGCGGTGTGCGGGGACGCGAAAATATTTTATAAAATTTCTTGCCTTTCCCTGCCGGTCGCTTAGGAGTCGCGATTCGACTTCGCGGGGTTCATCTAGAGGGCCCCGCATTTGTCGTCCCGAAATATAACCACGACTCCACAGCGCTGAAGACCACACTTTTTCTCCGGGTTCACACCACGCCGCTTCTTTCAGCCGCTCGGACCCCCTGTGAAAGTGCCTTCGGAAGGACTGGCGTCGCCAACCGCGCACTCTCTTTGCAACTGTCACCCGTTTCCAGCCTGGCTTCCCTTAGTTTCTCGGAGATTTCGAGAGTGTCGCCACAGCAGCGCAGCAAACGGGCCCAGTCCTCGCACACCTCCCGGTCAGTCGGCCGGCATCTCCGTTCACTCGAACGGACCTCCAATTTCTAACCCAGTCCGGGAAGCCGAACCCCGACCCCGGGATTCGGCGTCCCCAGATGAATCATCCACACACCGCACCACACATCATGTCTGAACGCATCAACTTCGGAACCATCAAGGAAGGCGCAGAGCCGCCAAATCTCATCGAGCTGCAGACCAATTCCTACAAGGAATTCCTGCAGGAGGGCGTCGCACCCTCGAAGCGCAAGGAGACCGGCTTGCAGGCGGTGTTCCGCGAGGTGTTCCCGATCTCGAGCTACGACGAGAAGATTACGCTGAACTTCGCAAGCTACGAGCTGGCGGAGCCGAAGATGAGCATCCGCGAGTGCATGCGCGAGAGCCAGACTTACTCCGCACCGCTCTACGTGACCTTCCACCTCAAGGAGGAAAAGGGCATGAAGGAGGAGAAGGTTTACATGGGCGAAATCCCGCTGATGACGCCCTCCGGCACGTTCGTCGTGAACGGCGCGGAACGCGTCGTGGTCTCGCAGTTGCACCGTTCGCCGGGCATCTGCTTCGAGAGCTCGATCCATCTGAATGGCAAGGTGCTCTTCAGCTTCCGCATCATCCCCGACCGCGGGTCGTGGGTGGAATTTCAATACGACACGAACGATCTGCTCTATGCGTACCTCGACCGCCGCAAGCGCAGGCGGAAAATCTTGGCGACGACCTTCCTCCGCGCGCTCGGCTACGGCGGCGACGAGGACATCCTCAAGCTCTTCTACAAGATCGAGGACCTGAAGCTGAACGAAAACCTCGAAGACGAGGCGCTCGTGACGAAGGTGCTCACCGCCGACATCAAGGACGGCGAGATCACGCTGGCCCGCGCATTTGAGCCGCTCACGAAGGCGACCATCCGCCAGGTCATCGCGCTCGGGATCAAGAACGTGAAAGTCGTGGACATTTCGAAGGACGACAGCGTCATCAAGTCGCTGAAGAAGGATCCCGCGCACGACGAGGAAGAGGCGCTGAAGGACATCTACCGTCGCCTCCGCCCTGGCGATCCGCCGACCATCCCGAACGCCCGCGCCCTGCTGAAGCGTCTCTTTTTCGACCCGAAAAAGTACGACCTCTCGCGTGTCGGACGTCACAAGATCAACGTCAAGCTCGGCATCACCCTTCCGCTCGACGTGCGCACGGTGGCGAAGGAAGACTTCGTGGCAGCCATCCGCTACATCGTCGGTCTGCGCACCGGCGAAGGCATGCTCGATGACATCGATCATCTCGGCAGCCGCCGCGTCCGTACCGTGGGCGAACTGCTCGCGAACCAGTGCCGCGTGGGCCTCGCCCGCACGGAGCGTCTGGTGAAGGAACGCATGACCCTTTTCGACGCCAATGTCGAAATCATGACGCCTCAGAAGCTGATCAATCCGAAGGCCTTGAGCGCGGTCATCCGCGATTTCTTCGGCCGTTCGCAGCTCTCGCAGTTCATGGATCAGACGAATCCGCTGAGCGAACTCACGCACAAGCGCCGTCTTTCCGCCCTCGGGCCAGGAGGTCTCTCGCGCGACCGCGCAGGCTTCGAAGTCCGCGACGTTCATCCGTCTCACTACGGCCGCATCTGCCCCATCGAGACGCCGGAAGGTCCGAACATCGGCCTCATCGCCTCGATGAGCACCTATGCGCGGATCAATGATTTCGGCTTCATCGAGACCCCATACCGCAAGGTCACGAACGGCAAGGTGACCGACCAGATTGACTTCCTCACGGGCGACCAAGAGGAGCACTTCATCGTTGCGCAGGCGAATGCCAAGATGAGCGACAGCGGCAAGCTGCTCGAAGAGAAGGTCAGCGTCCGTAACCGTGGCGACTTCATCGAAGTCGAGCCGGAGAAGGTGGACTACATGGACATCTCGCCGAAGCAGCTCGTCTCCGTCGCAGCAGGGCTCATCCCATTCCTCGAGCACGACGACGCGAACCGCGCACTCATGGGCTCGAACATGCAGCGCCAGGGTGTGCCGCTCCTCATTTCCGATGCGCCGATCGTCGGCACCGGCATTGAGGGAAAAGTGGCGCGCGACTCGAAGGCGGTCGTCCTTGCGGAAGTCGCCGGCAAGGTCGCCAGCGTCACCGCGGATCAGATCATTCTCACCGAAGACGGCGAAATGCCGAACACGAAGAAGCTCAAGCACGATCCCGAGAACGGCGTGCAGGTGTACGAGCTGCGGAAATTCATGCGCTCGAATGCGAGCACGTGCATCAACCAGAAGCCGATCGTCCATAAGGGCCAGCACGTGAAGAAAGGCGCGGTCATCGCCGACGGCCCGAACACCGACCAGGGCGAACTCGCCCTCGGCCGCAACGTGCTCGTCGCGTTCATGCCGTGGAACGGGTACAACTTCGAGGACGCCATCGTCATCTCCAAGCGCATCGTGAAGGAGGACGTGTACACGTCCATCCACATTGATGACTTCGAGATCGGCGCACGCGACACGAAGCTCGGCCCCGAGGAAATCACCCGCGACATTCCGAACGTCTCCGAAGAGGCGCTCATGAATCTCGGGCCCGACGGCGTCATCCGCGTCGGCGCCGAGGTGAAGCCCGGCGACATCCTCTGCGGAAAAATCACGCCCAAGTCCGAGACCGAACTCGCCCCCGAGGAGCGCCTCCTGCGCGCCATCTTCGGCGAGAAGGCCGCGGACGTGAAGGACACCTCGCTCACCGTGCCCTCCGGCACCTACGGCATCGTGATGGACGTGAAAGTTTCCTCGCGGAAAGAAATCACGCGCCTGAAGCTCTCGCCTATCGAGGCGAAGAAGCAGGCCAAGACAATCGAAGACGATTACCTCAAGAAAAAGGAAGAGCTGCACGAACAGCTCACCGAGGCGCTCTCGAACATCCTGCTCGGCGAGAAAATCCCGCTCGACGTGGTCAACGCGCAGACTGGCGAAATCATCATCCCCGCAAACCGCAAGATCACCAAGACGCTGCTGCGCAAGCTGGCTGGCGTCTATGATCACGTGGACATCGACCCCTCGCCGATCCGCAACAAGATCCGCGAGATCATCGGCCAGTTTGAGCGCAAGTTCGCCGAGCTGGAACTCGACAAGGAGCGCAAGATGGACTCCATCGAATCCGGAGATGACGTGGACCCCGGCATCATCAAGCAGGTCACCGTCTATGTCGCCAGCAAGCGCAAGCTTTCGGTCGGTGACAAGATGGCAGGACGCCACGGCAACAAGGGCGTCGTCGCCAAGATTGTGCCCGAGGAAGACATGCCGTTCCTCGCGGACGGAACCCCAGTGGACATCTGCCTGAACCCGCTCGGCGTGCCCTCGCGCATGAACGTCGGACAGGTGCTCGAAACGCATCTCGGCGTCGCCGCGCGTGCGCTCGGCTTCAAGGTCGCCACGCCCGTCTTCGACGGCATCAAGGAAGAGCAGATCTTCGACTTCGTGCAAAAGGCGCGCAAGGTGAAGGGCTACGAATGGCTCGGCGAAAACGGCAAGTCGCAGGTCTTCGACGGACGCACAGGCGAGCCGTTCGACCAGTCAGTCGTCGTCGGCGTGATCTACATGCTGAAGCTCGGCCATTTGGTCGCGGACAAGATCCACGCCCGTGCCGTCGGCCCATACTCGCTCGTCACCCAGCAACCGCTGGGCGGCAAGGCGCAATACGGCGGCCAGCGTTTCGGAGAGATGGAAGTGTGGGCGCTCGAGGCCTACGGCGCAGCTTACACGTTGCAGGAACTTCTCACGGTGAAGTCCGACGACGTGCAGGGACGCACCAAGATCTACGAAGCCATCGTGAAAGGCGACAGTTCGCTCGAAGCGGGCACGCCCGAGTCGTTCAACGTCCTCATCAAGGAAATGCAGTCGCTCTGCCTCGACGTCAAAGTCGGGCGCAAGAGTGCCGTCGCAGACCTCGCCGAAGGCATCCTCTAATTCGCGGGCAACCAACATTCCAAAAACTCAAAGGACAAACACACCATGAGCGACATTCTTCGTGACATCCTCGGCGGCGACACCCAGCAGCACACGCCCGCCTCAGACTTCAACTCGGTGACCATCACCGTCGCATCCGCGGACTCGATCCGGTCGTGGTCGAAGGGCGAAATCAAAAACCCTGAAACCATCAACTACCGCACGTTCAAGCCGGAAAAGGGCGGCCTTTTTTGCGAGCGCATCTTCGGTCCCACGCGGGACTGGGAGTGCTCGTGCGGAAAGTACAAGCGCATCAAGCACAAGGGCGTGATCTGCGATCGCTGCGGCGTCGAAGTGACACTCAGCCGCGTTCGCCGCGAGCGCATGGGCCACATCGAGCTCGCCGTGCCCGTCACGCACATCTGGTTCTACAAGTGCATGCCCTCGCGCATCGGCCTCATGCTCGACATGAGCGGCCGCCAGCTCGAACGGGTTATTTATTACGAGGACTACCTCGTGATCGATCCCGGCAGCACCCCGCTCACGCAGGGCCAGCTCCTCACCGAGACCGAGTACCGCGAGGCGCTCGAACAGTACGGCGAGGACAGCTTCAAGGCCGGAGTCGGCGGTGAAGCCGTGCGCGATCTTCTCGCACTCACCGACCTCGCGAAGCTCCAAGTGGAACTCGAGGAGCAGATGGGCGCGACGAAATCCAAGCAGAACCGCAAGAAGATCGCCAAGCGCCTGAAGCTCTCCCAGGGCTTCATGAACTCAAACACCCGCCCCGAGTGGATGGTGCTCGATGTGCTGCCCGTCATCCCGCCGGATCTGCGTCCGCTCGTGCCGCTCGAAGGCGGACGTTTCGCCACGTCCGATCTGAACGACCTCTACCGCCGCGTGATCAACCGCAACAACCGGTTGAGAAACCTGCTCCAGCTCAAGACGCCCGAGGTCATCATCCGCAATGAAAAGCGCATGCTCCAGGAAGCCGTGGACGCGCTCTTCGACAACGGCCGCCATGGCCGCGCCGTCACTGGCGCCGGCAACCGCGCGCTGAAGTCCATGTCGGACATGCTCAAGGGCAAGTCCGGCCGTTTCCGCCAAAACTTGCTCGGCAAGCGCGTGGATTACTCGGGCCGTTCCGTCATCGTCATCGGCCCCGAGCTCAAGCTCCACCAGTGCGGTCTTCCGAAGAAGATGGCGCTCGTGTTGTTCGAGCCCTTCATCATTCGCGTGCTGAAGGAACGTGGCTACGTCCACACCGTCCGCAGCGCGAAGAAGATGATCGAGAAGCAGACGCCCGAAGTGTGGGACATCCTCGAGGAAGTCACCAAAGGCCACCCCGTCCTCCTGAATCGCGCGCCCACGCTGCACCGTCTGTCCATCCAGGCATTCGAGCCGATCCTCATCGAAGGCGAAGCCATCCGCGTTCATCCGCTCGTCTGCACCGCTTACAACGCGGACTTCGACGGTGACCAGATGGCCGTCCACGTCCCGCTGTCCGTCGAAGCACAATTGGAAACGCGCCTGCTCATGCTCGCGCCGAACAATTTGTTCTCGCCCGCAAGCGGTAAGCCCATCACCACGCCGTCGCAGGACATCGTGCTCGGCTGCTATTACCTCACGCAGGAGCCGCGCAATCCGAAGAAGGAAGGCCAGCGCCTCCCGCTGTTTGCCGTCCGTACCGAAGTGGAATTCGCGATGGCTGAGAACAAGGTGAAAGTCCTCGACCGCATTCGTTTCAAAAATCCCGACTTCGGCAAGAAGACCGTCTTTGGCGATGCAGAAACGCGCGTCATCGAGACCACCGTCGGCCGCGTCATCTTCAACCAGATCTGGCCCGAAGGCGTCGGCTTCCTGAACAAGGCCTGCCCGAAGAAGCAGCTCTCCGACCTCATCTCCAAGACCCACCATGTCGCAGGCCACAAGGCGACCGTGGAAATGCTCGATGATCTCAAGGAACTCGGCTTCTACTGGGCGATGCGCGCCGGCGTTTCCGTCGGCATCAAGGATATGATCATTCCCGAGGAGAAGCAAAAGTCCCTCGACCACGCGCTCAAGAGCGTCGCGGAAATCGACAAGCAATACCGCCGCGGCATCATCACCGACGGCGAGCGCCACAACAAGGTCATCGACACGTGGACGCAGGCGAACAACGCCATCTCGGACGTCATGTTCCGCACCCTCATGCACAATGAGGGCCGCAAGGAAATCAACCCCGTGTATCTCATGGTGGACTCCGGCGCGCGCGGCAACCGCACGCAGGTGAACCAGCTCGGCGGCATGCGCGGCCTCATGGCCAAGCCCGACGGCTCGATCATCGAGACGCCCATCACCGCGAACTTCCGCGAGGGCCTCACGGTGCTGCAGTACTTCATCTCCACGCACGGCGCCCGCAAGGGTCTCGCAGATACCGCGCTCAAGACCGCCGACTCCGGCTATCTCACGCGCAAGCTCGTGGACTGCGCGCAAGACGTCATCATCGTCACCGAAGATTGCGGAACCTCGCAGGGCATCGTCGTCCGCGCGATTTACGACGGCGACGAAGAAGTCGTCCCGCTCAGCACGCGCATCATCGGTCGCGTCAGCGCCGAGAGCATCAAGGATCCCGTCACCGGCAAGAACATCGTGCGCAAGGATCAGATGATCGAAGAGCCCACGGCGATCGCGATTGACGCCATCGGCCACGAAAGCATGAAGATCCGCTCCGTGCTCACCTGCGAAGCAGGCCGCGGCGTCTGCATGAAGTGCTACGGCAAACAGCACGCGACCGGCCAGCTTGTGAAGCTCGGCGAGGCCGTCGGCATCATCGCCGCGCAGTCCATCGGCGAACCCGGCACGCAGCTCACCATGCGCACCTTCCACGTCGGCGGCGTGGCCACGCAGACGTTCAAGCAGCCCATCATCAAGGCGAAGAACGATGGCGATATCCATTACCACGAGCTCCGCACCGTTCACAGCACGGACGACAAGTGGATCGCGCTGAACAAGAACGGCAAAATCACCATCCACAGCAAGGACGGCCGCGAGATCGAGAGCCACAACATCGTGCTCGGCTCCGTCATTTCCATTGCCGACGGCGGCCATGTGAAAAAGGGCGAAGCGTTCGTGGAATGGGATCCCTACAACGTCCCGGTTCTCACCGACAAGGCCGGCAAGGTCGTCTTCAAGGACATGATCCAAGGCGTCACCGTGAAGAAGGAAGTGGACAAGTCCACCGGCGTCATGGGCATGGTCGTCATCGAGCACAAGGAAGACCTTCACCCGTCCATCGTCATCGAAGGCGAGGACAAGAAAGTCATCGCCAGCTACGCGATTCCCGCAGGCGCGCACATTGCCGTGGCCGAAGGCAAGAAAGTTCCCGGCGGCACCCTGCTCGCCAAGACCCCGCGAAAGATGGCCAAGACCAAGGACATCACCGGCGGTCTGCCGCGCGTCGCCGAACTGTTCGAAGCCCGCCGTCCGAAAGACTCGTGCGAGATTTCGCGCATTGACGGCACCGTCGAAATCGCCGGCCTCGTCCGCGCCAAGCGCAAGATCATCGTCCGCGATGAAGAGGGCGTGGAAGAAGAGCACCTCGTGCCGCAGGGCCGGAACATCATCGTTTACACCGGCGACATCGTGAAAAAGGGTGACCAGCTCACCGAAGGTTCCCGTCCTCCGCACGACATCCTCGACGTGCTCGGCCCCGTCGTGTTGCAGGAACACATGGTCAACGAAGTGCAGGAAGTTTACCGCCTCCAGGGCGTGGAAATCGCCGACAAGCACATCGAGATCATCATCCGGCAAATGCTGCGCAAGGTGAAGATCACGGACCCCGGCGACACGCCGCTCCTCTGGGGCGACCAAGTGGACAAGCTCACCTTCGCCGCCGAGAACAAGCTCGTCGAAGACAAGGGCGGCAAGCCCGCCGAAGGCGTCCCCGTGCTGCTCGGCATCACGAAAGCCTCGTTGGAGACCGACTCGTTCATCTCCGCCGCGAGCTTCCAGGACACCACGCGCGTCCTCACCGACGCCGCCACACTTGGCCGCACGGACATCCTGCGCGGGTTCAAGGAAAACGTCATCATGGGCCACCTCATCCCTGCGGGCACCGGTTTCCCGACCCACAAGGAGATCAAGCTCGTGAGCTTCGGCGAAGAAGGCAGCGAAGCCCCGGAGATCGCCGACGCGACCGCGTAGTCCGCGAACACACACACACTCAGCGAAAGGGCTGTCGCAGAAATGCGGCAGCCCTTTTTGCTGCACTCAATCGCAGCGCACGACCAGCCGCTCCGGCTGCACGCTGATGACCTTCAGCACGCGCGCCGGTTTTTTCTCCGCGCCGCGGAAAAAGGAAAGCTCACCGTTTTCCAAAACTCTCCACGTCCCGCGCTTCTCCGTCGCGGCATCGCCAGGTCCCGGGCCGCGCTCGACGAGCACATCCGTCTGAAGCTCGAACGAATCGCGTCCGCGCGAACGCGGGAAGCTGAAAGACGCCGGACGGAAAATCATCCCCGCCGCAGAATCCTCCTCGTGCGAATGCACCCAGTGGCCGATCAAGTCTTGCGTTTTCATAAGATTGGACTGCCTGAAACTTGCCCGGCCGAACCCCGCTCGCGAGCGGAGATTCGGCCGGGAGTGAATTGAATCTGGCCGCCGCGCTACACGCCGATCGCGTTCCGCGGACCGATGAGCGTCGCGTGCATCCGCGCGACCTGCCCGTGTGTGAACATCACCATCGCGGCATCGTCCACGTAGTCCATGTAGTTCACGAACATATCGCCGTTCGGCCCGTTCTTGCAGGAGACGTGCGGGAATGCCGGCTTGCCGAAATTTGGAGCCATCGCATTCGGCGTGTCGGAGACGTGATCGGTGCCTGTGCAGTCATTCGAGTCGCCCCAGATGTGATTGAGGTTCAGCCAGTGGCCGACCTCGTGGACCGCGGTGCGGCCGAGGTTGAACGGCGCGGCCGCAGTGCCGACCGTGCCGAACGCGACGTTCAGAATCACCACGCCATCCGTCGCCGCCGGGCCGGTCGGGAACTGCGCGTAGCCGAGCAGTCCCTCGCCCAGCGAGCAGACCCAGATGTTCAGGTACTTGTCCGTCGGCCACGCATTGACGCCGCCGGTCGCGCTCGATTTCACCTCGTCGTGCGTGCCGAACAAAGCGGTGTCCGTCTTCGTCCGAGTGATGCCCGTGATGGGCTTGCCCTCGGGATCCTTTTTCGCCAGCGCGAAACGAATCGGGGAGTCAATGATGAGCCCCTTCCACGGCGTCGGCGTCGCGGTCTTGTCGGGATTCTTCGCGCTGTAATCGCGGTAGAGCACCTTGATCTGGCTTTTGACCTGCTTCACGGAAATATTCTCTTCCGGCGTGCTATACACGACGTGGACGACCACGGGCAGCGTGCGGATTTTCCCGCTGTCAATGCTCTTGGCCGCGCGGCCATTCAGCATGAAAGTCTCCGCCTGCATGTGGATCAGGCTGCGGCGTGCGCGGAATCCCGGATCGCATTCGCAGAGACGCTGATGAGCTTCGGAAGCGCCGCACATGCGGCGCGTGGGTGTGGTGATTTTCTTGGCCTTGGGCTGTTTGCTGGTTGGCTGGTAATTTTTTGAAGCCGCCTGAGAGACAAACGGCTTCACTCTGCGGATACATCACGCGCGCGTGTCCGATACCGATCCTCGGGAGAATAGCACCGGTGTTATCCGTTCGAGCCCCTTGTCCTGAGCTGGTGCGCCCGGGCTTCACAGCGGCGCATTCGGAAAAATCAGCGTCAATCCCGTCCCTGGATGAAAAGCCTTTGACGCACAGAATGACCGCGGCTTAAATCAACAACCACTGCAACCGGAGAGATGGCTGAGTGGTCGAAAGCAACGCTTTGCTAAAGCGTCATACGGGTTAAACCGTATCGAGGGTTCGAATCCCTCTCTCTCCGCCACTCCCGACCGGGAGCCGGCCCGCAGAAAAAAACAGCGCGCGCATCGCATCATTGGACGTTGGATGTTGAGCGTTGGACGTTTGGCCCCGCGCAGCGGATTACATTCCGCAAAGCGGCGGCGAAAATGCGGCGCACATCCCCCCGATAAACGCGCTCCCCTCGCACACACTCTGCACTGTCGTATTCTGGATGCTCGCCGCGCTCGCTCCATGCCGCGCAGAGTTCGCGCTGCGCGACGGCGACCGCGTCTCCCTCGGCGACAGCATCACGACGGCGCAGCTCTACGATCGCATCATCGAGAACTACACGCTGCTGCGGTTCCCGAAATTGCGCGTGCAATTTTTCAACGCGGGCAAGGGCGGCGACACCGCGGCAGGCGGCCTCGCGCGGCTGGAGCGCGACGTCTTTGCGCGCAAGGCGACGGTCGCGATCATGGTGTTCGGGACGAACGACATCGGCTGGGGAGTGAAGGCCGATGAGGAGCACAGGCAGAAATATTTCGCCGGCATCCGCGGCATCGTCGAGGAGCGCAACAGGTGAAAGTTGCGCGTCTTCATCTGCTCGGAGCCGATCACGAACGAAGCACCGGACAAGGCCGAGAACGGCTTCCTGTAAAAAATGTGCGACGACGGACTCCCGCTCGCGTGCGCGCTCGGAGCCGGCGCGATTGATATCCAGCGCCCGATGCGCGAGGTGCAGAAGCGCGTGTTCGCGCCCAACAAGACGATCAAGTATCCCGCCAGGCACGTGAAGCTGCATGCCGCCGACGGAGTGCATCTCATCGAACTCGGCCACATGGCGATGGCCTTCGCGATTCTCAAGGGACTCGGCGCGCCCGCGGATGTGTCGTCGGCAAAAGTGGACGAGAAAAGCACTCCAGCACGCGATGGCGAAGCCGTATCCGATTCATTTCATCGTCCGGCAGGCAGGCGGCGAGTGAAGCTACTCTGACCAAGACCTAGCCTCGTCAACAACCTCGTAGCGCCACTCCCAGACGCACGATGTTGTGCAATGGTTTAACCTTGACCACAAGATATGGATATTTACCTTGCCATTTCATTGCTCGGTCTTTGCCCCAATCCGACCACTGAGCCGTCCCGAATGCCAACAATCCCACTTTTCCGCTCCATCCGCCGGGCAGCCCCCGCAGGACGCCCAGTCAGCCGATGGTAAAGACCTACGCCGCACCCGACGAAGCGGACGTGACCTGCACGATGTGCGGTGTGGCATTCAAATCTCCGAATTCCGCACGTAACCGCCGGATCGCGTGCCAGAATTGCCGCGAGTCCGTCCTTTTCGACGCGCCCTCGGAACCGGCTCCCGCGAAAAAAGGACGCGCTCCGGTCGCTCCCGAACCCGAGCCGGATCGCAGCCGGACCGAAGGCCTCGAAGCCCGCGTCGCCGCGCTCGAATCCGCCGTCGCGGCGCTGATCGTCGCGGGGTCGGCCGCCGAACGCGCCGCCGAAACGAAAAGGCTCCAGTGGGCCGCGACGGCGACGGCCAATCCATCCGAGGTATTTTCGCCGGAAAGGGAGCGGGTGCTCGCCCACAATCTCGGCACAGCGAAGGCGCGCGAAATCACGTTCCGAATTTTCGCGGACGATCCGTTCTCCAGCGGACACGCTGAGTCGCTCATGAAGATTTTTGAATGCGCCGGCTGGACCGTCCACGGCCCCGAGGACGCCGCGCCGGAAGCAAAGCGCAAACTCCTCGTGCTCGGCGTCCCGAGACTGCCCGTCGGCAAAGAAGCCGCGGAGACCTACCTCGCGCTGAAGGCCGCAGGATTCGATCCGGTTCCCATGATCGATCCGACGCTCGTAATGGCGGACGACGTCACCGCGCTCTCGCTCACGCTGCCCGCCGCATTTCGGGCGTAACGGCGCTGGAAATTCGTTGCACCACGCCGCGCGTGTCGGCTACGCGCTTTGGCCGCAGCCTGCTCATTGATGTTCATGGCCAGAGCAGCACGCGCGACACCATCTTCTGCGGCACGCACACCGGTGCGACCGATGCGATGCTCAACCTGCTCAGGAAAGGCGACGGAAAAAAGTAACGC
>Ga0194043_1000318_pt1 | contig 26079 bp, 19 predicted proteins | sample JunL4415m_MetaG_FD_161274 | JGI IMG/M metagenome (GOLD analysis project Ga0194043, IMG submission 161274) | Anoxic zone freshwater microbial communities from boreal shield lake in IISD Experimental Lakes Area, Ontario, Canada - Jun2016-L442-15m | ecosystem: Environmental > Aquatic > Freshwater >...
GTATCTAACACGCATCAATGGCGTCTTAGCTTGGCAAAGTGTCTCAGCCTTCGCTTTTGGGTCGGGAATCGTGGTGGATGTGACTGCGGCGGACTATGTGATGCCGAAATGAAATTTTTTCAGCAATGACTGAATGGAGAAATATATATGAAAATGAACGACCTTATCTCGCAATGGGATAGGGTCGTTTTTATTTTCTATAGATTGACCTTTTTTTAAGGCTCAATTAAGAGAAACCATCCCGCTCGTGCTATAATAAAAAGGAAGTCCGAATCGTATCGAAATAAATGCCGATGAAGCACTTCTTCAAAAACAAGAAAGTATTGTTCCTCTTGAAGGCGCTGGTGAGTGTCGGTTTTGTGGTGTGGCTTATTTACAAAGTGCAGTGGGGGATAGTCTGGCGAGAGGCGAGCCATATAGGTATCTGGTTTCTCTGTCTCCATGCCATCCTTATTTTGCTCGGGATGTTTTTCTCGGCGGTCAAATGGCAACGGATGGCTGCCTATCGTAATTTTTCATTGTCAGTCGTCGAGAGTTTTCGATTGTATATCGCGGGGTCATTTCTCAATAATTTTTTCCCGTCGTTCGTGGGAGGGGATACCTATCGGACTATCCAACTCGCACAAGGGAAAGAACGAATGCTGACGGCTACGGCGACCGTGGTGATGGATCGGGCGTCGGGATTGTGGGTGGCGATGGCACTGTCGGCAGTATTTGCAATAGTTGAGTGGTCATCTGTCATCATGCATCCGCTGTGGTTTTTCTTAGCGTTCGGTTGCGGTTGGGGAATATTTCTCACTTTTGTTCTCGTTTGGTGGAGACAACCGCTCCGATGGCTCGGGCGAGTGGTGCGGTGGTTCATACCGGCTCGGGTCGGGCGGATCGGAGAGGAATTCAGCGCGTTTTTTCATCCGGATATTCTCTGGTCGATGTTGGGGTGGTCGGTCATATTTAATTTTTTCGGGGTCGTCTTGGCCAATGCCGTGCTCTTCTGGGGGCTCGGTCTCTCGCTCTCGCTCTCGCTCACTCAGGTGGCGTCGGTTATTTTTCTGACAAGTATTATCGCGAGTCTCCCGGTCAGTGTCAATGGCATCGGTATTAAGGAGTGGGCGTATTATACACTCTTCGGATTTCTCGGTGTCGGCATCGAAACAGCCATCACCGTCGCTCTCATTAACCGCTTCATCCAGATGTTCGTCAGCTTCCTCGCTGTTCCGGGATTTATTCGAAGCTCACTGAAAAAACAGGCTGTGTAAATTTTACAGTTGACTTTTCTTGCTTCGTTGTGTATAGTTTGGCTACAGTTACTTAAAAAAGAGGATTTGATCATGAATAAGCCAATAGCAGCTATCGATTTGGACGATGTTTTGGGACATTTTGTTCCGGCATTTTTTGCACATCACAATATCGTTTACGGAACGACATTCCAAAGAGAGGATATCTTCTCGTATGATTTTTTGGAAGTCTTGGAGGTGAGTCAAAAGGAAGTGTTAAAGCGCGTTGAAGAATATGCAAATGCGTATCTGTTGGATATAGAACCGATCCAGGAAGCTCAGATAGCAATAGAACAATTGTACCAAAGCCACGAGTTACATATCATCACCGCACGGGGAGAGGAATTTTCTGAAGTGACCGATCAATGGTTGCGGAGACACTTTCCAGGTATGTTTTCTAGAATTCATTTCGTTGGGCATTACACAACTTATTCTCGGGAAAAGTCAGTGGTATGCGATGAACTCCAAGCGGTAATTTTTATTGACGATTCCTTGAGGAATGTTTCCGGGCATACGGCATCAGACAGACAGATTTTTTTGCTGGATGCGCCATGGAATCAGTCGGATGAGATGATGCACAATGTAAAACGCGTTTTCTCTTGGCAAGAAATAATGGATTCATTAACATGAAAATCTCCAAGAGAGGTTTTTGGGTAGGAAAAAATACCACAAGCAAAAAGGGTTGTGCTTATACAGGCAACTCTTTTTTTATTTGCTTATTTTTATTGAGCCAAAGCACTGGCATCGATAATCTTCACGAAGTTCTCGGGACGGCCGTTGATGGTGAGGTTGTAGATGGAGGGAGTCTCTGAGCTGTAGATTTTTTTGAAGTCGACGATATTATTCACGCCTCCGGAAAGTTTGGAAGAACGATTGAGGCGGCCGACCGAGATGACGAAATAATCAAAGTGTTTGCCCTCGAGATCGTTTCTATTGAAACCGATGGTGCAATCACCGCGAAAGACGGCACAGACCGCGCCCTTATCCGACCAGATGGAGAGATTTTGCGGATCGGGGAGTTTGTTGAGATAGTCGGCGGCTTCGTAGCTGCCATCACCCATATCCTTGTAGTTGAGGAGGTATTTTTGCGGCAGGAGTGATGAGGCGTAGGCGAAATAGAACGGTCGCACGAGGAGGAGGCTCGGGAGGATGAGGAGCGTGATAAGTGCGACTGCCCAAGGAGTTGGGAGGAATTTTTTTATTTTAGTCGTGGAAATGAAAGAGGCAAAGCCGATAGCTGCGATAATCGAAGCGATCGGATAAATGATGATCTGATAGCGGACCGTGTCGATGACCTGATCGACCGTTGAGCCGAAGTAGTAGAGGAGCATAAAAACACTGAGACTGAGAACGATGATGGATTTTTGCGAATAGGTAGCGCGCTCACGCATATTGCGGACGAGCGCCCAGAGGAAAGCGAGGAGGACGAGTGGCGAGAGACCGAACACGAGACCATAGAGATCGGCGGAGATGGCGCGGGAATAGGTGAACCAGGCGGGACCGGCACCGATACCCTTGGGCGAAGCGAGGACGGTGAGGAGATCCATCGGGCGCATACCGAGATAGGTATTGATCATCGTGAAGGCGATACCGAAGAGAAGGAGTCCGGTGATGGTTTGGAAGAAACGAGTCTTATAGGTAGAGAGTGTATCGAGGAGTCGGCGGGTCAGCGCGTTCTTGAAGAGGAAGATATCCGCCACGATGAAGATGGCGATGGCGACGAAGAGTGGCCAGGTGGTTTCGAACGCCTTACTGAGAAAAGTACCATTGAGGAGGACTTTGGGCTTGACCCAGGCGGCCGGCCAGAGGACGAACATCGTGAGAAACGCGATAGCGATGATCGCGAGGTACTGTTTGAACGCATTTTTGAGGTAACGGGTGAGGTCAGGCTTATCCGCGATGACGATGTATTCGAGGAAGGGGAGGAAGAAGAAAAATATGATGAGGATATTGGCGGTGAACTTGGTGAGGAGCGAGAGTCCAAGCAGGATACCGGTACTCCAGAGGTAACGACGATCGTTGTCTTTTTTGAAGATGAAATAGGAAAGGAGTGAGAGCGGCACAAGTACCCAGAGCAAGGCATCGACATTGATGAGTAGTGACATACCAAAGATAATCGGTGAGAGACCAATGAAAATGAATCCGAGAATGGCGGTCAGCGGGTCGAAGAGTTTTCGCAGGAAGAAGTAATAGAGCAACAGCGCGAAGGTGCCGAAAATAAAACTGGGAAGGCGGAAATGAAAATTGATATCGTTGATCTCGGCAAGTTGAATCGGTGTTTTGGTTTTTTCCCGCAGAGCTTTGTACTGCATCGGGTCGTAGGAGAAGAGGCCAAAACCTCCCAGTGCGGCCGCAGTGATACCGGGTTTATCGTTGATGTCGGTGGATTTCCATCGTTGATCGGCCACCGCGCTCCAAAATCGAGGGATACGATCGTAGGTCCAATACGGTTCGTCGACGGCAGAGAATGAGGCTATTCGAGGTATTCCGAGGAATAAGTGGAGTACCAATACGGAACCGATAATGGCCGGCGTTAAGTATTTTTTGAACATAAGTGAACAGTATGTGACAAAAATAATAAGAGAGCTAAAACCCCTGCTCTATTGAAATCGTAGCATAAACGACTCTTTTTTGGTAGAGTACATTAGTTTGGTATGATATAATAAATGAGAAAATTATCGCGAGGATTTTTTATATGAGGCAAGTGGAAAATTTCTTTCAGAATATCAGGAGGCTGACCGAACAGAAACGCGGTCGGTTATTTTTATTGGCGCTCATTCTGATTGTCGGTGTATTTCTGCGATCATATAACCTACATAGTTGGCTCGATTTCGGTTCCGATCAAGTGAAGGACTTCACCGTTGTAAGTTCAGTTGTTGTTGATCATACGCCATGGCCACTGCTCGGGCCCGATATGAGTCATAGCGCAGCTCATATTGCAGGGGAGAGAAAGCGTTTTTTTGTCGGGCCGATGTTTTATTATTTCGAAATCATCTCGGCCAAGATTTTCGGGAGCTATCCGGACGCAATGGCATATCCCGATTTGTTGTTTTCCATACTTTCTTTGCCTCTTTTTTATTATTTTCTTCGGCGGTATTTTAGTATTCCATCTGCATTAGTCCTCATCAGTCTGTATTCGATTTCTTTTTATGCGCTTTCGTTTTCTCACCGTGCGTGGAATGTCAATTCGATCCCGTTTTTCGTTCTGCTTTTTCTGCTCTCCCTATATGAATTGATCCTCGCCAAAGAAAAAACTCATTGGGGCTGGGTAGTTGCTTTGGGAATCGCTCTCGGTGTAGGCGTTCAGCTTCACGCAATAGTGCTCGTAATTTTTCCGGCAACTTTGCTTTTTTATAGTTTTTTCTTGTTAAAGAAAAACCCGAATGTATGGAAAAAGTTAGGAGTAATATTTGTCATCGCACTTATCTTGAATACGGGACAAATATTGTACGAACAAAAAACAGGGTTTCAGAATTCTCAAGTTTTTTTACTTTCCTTGAAACAACCTAGTAGACAGAGTGCGTATGAAAAAATGACTCATGATATCGTGTTTCATATTCAGGCGAATGCCTACATACTTTCCTCAATCGGATCAAATACGGTCGATTTCTCAGTGGTAGATGATTTACAACATAAACTTAAAGCTCGAGAGATTGTGAAGAGTATTAAGATTATTTTCCAGCCAACCTTTCTCGTCCAGACGCTTTTAACTCTCATCCTTTCATTGTGTGGGTATGGATTGTTGATCAACGCTTTCCGCAAAGAATCAGATGAAAAAAGAAGAGCTTTTTTGGGTATACTTTTAGTGTATGCTGCCTTTACTTTCGTTGCTTTTTTCTCTCTGGATGCTAATTTATTTCGTTATTTCGTGCATATCTTTTTCCTGCCATTTATATTTTTCGGTTTGCTTATTGATTTTCTCAGACGGAATCTTTCTAAAAGAATCTGGCTGACCACGGTAATTTTGTTGTTTCTGTTTCTTGTGGCTTCAAACATACTTTCGCTCTACCGCACAGTTGCCGTTTACACTGAAAAAAACAGAACTGATTTAGACAGTATCATTTTGGGAGAGCTCGAGTCGTCACTAGACTTTATGACTGATTCCGGAAAAAACAAAGAAATCTATCTGCTTGACGAAAACGGTCAGGGATTGTTTCTCGGGTCGCTCAGTGTGGTAGCTGGAGAAAGGAATGTCCGAATTATACTTATGGATATCAATACAAAAATTCCGAAAAGAATCCCTCTAGCGACTTCTCCGGTGAGGATGAATGCCGATGCGACGGTGCCCAAGGATGTTCCGTTGTTCTATCTTGGCTCAAGCTTAGAAAATGAATCCCAAACGGCGTTTGGAGATCACTCGGTCGAGAGCTATAAAAATTTTGGAGAAGTGCGGATTTATCGATTAAAGCAGAACTGATCAGGGATGTTGGTTCTGATTTCTGTTCCGATGCTTAGCTAAGCTTATTGTTAATATGATATAATAGAATGAAAGGGGAGATTTGCGGTTATTCTTGACGGGATTTTTATGCAGTTGTTGGAAACTTTCTTTCAAGGTATCAAAAGATTGACCGAACAGAAGCGTGGTCGGTTATTTTTATTGGCGCTCATTTTGATTGTTGGTGTGTTTTTGCGAACCTACCAATTTCGGGAATGGTTGTATTTTTATCCCGATCAGGCGCGTGATGCCATCATCAGCGAAGATGCCATCACCGGGAAAACTGATTGGCCACTCATCGGGCCGATCGCGGCGAGCACTCGGTTCAAGACTGGGCCGATATATTATTATTTCCAGATTATCTCCGGAGAGATTTTTGGAATTGGTCCCGACAAAATGGCGTACCCCGATCTTTTATTTGGCATATTGGCAATCCCGCTGTTTTATATTTTCTTGAAACGATACTTTAGTCCGCAGCTCTCGTTAATATGTACCGGATTATTTGCCGTTTCGACCTATGCCATTAGATATTCGCGATTTGCTTGGAATCCTAATCCGATTCCTTTTTTCGTGCTACTGTTCCTCTTGGCGCTCCTCGCATTTCTTGAATATCGCGAACGGGTAAGTTGGTGGTGGGCGGTGGCACTCGGCACGGCACTCGGCGTCGGTGTGCAGCTTCACACAGTCACCCTTATTTTATTTCCGGCGATATCTGTGTGTGTCGGGGGCTACCTCCTCTGGAAATCCCCTCGACTCTGGAAACAATCCGTCCTGATTCTTCTCGTGGCGGTACTGCTCAATACAGGGCAAATCCGCTCTGAATTAAATAACAACTTTGATAATACGAGAGCTTTTTTCAATACTTCTTCGGGCAGGGCGCAGGCGCAAACAACCGGATACGGTCAAGTCGTCCTCAATAATACCCTTAATTTTTCCGAGACATTCGCTCAAATTATCTCTTCATCTGGCAACCCTGATCAGTTTAATTTCCCCATAGTATTAGAACGGCCACATTTGTCACGGGATACCTATACTCCTCTCGGGTATAACTTATTTTTGGCTGGTATTGCAGTGAGCCTTGTTTTTTTCTTGTCCGGTTGTTGGCTCTTGGTGCGAGCATTTCGACGGGAATCCGATCCACGCAAGCGGGAATTCCTCGGACTCATGATTCTCTACAGTACGATGACATTCCTGATTTTTATTCCGATCAACGATGATCTTCGTCCTCGTTATTTTGCGCCACTCATATTCCTGCCATTCCTGTTTCTAGGTTTATGGTTTCAGTTCGTGAAGGAATATTTTTCTCGCAGTGCGATATATTTCGGTTGGGGAATATTATTGCTGTTGGTGATGGGAAATCTCTATACTATTACGCGCGAGGCAAAAGCGTTCATCGCGATGGATCGAAGTGGTCCACAGTACGTCGTCTTGGGCGAGATCGAACCGATGGCGGATTTCATTGGCGAGCAATTCGCTGGTCAGAAAAACATATATTTTTTCGCGCAGGGGAAATATATCCAAAATTATTTCAAGCCGATGAACTATGTTCTCAGAGCTAAGGGAATGGTGTTGAATCGTATATCTAATCAGAAAGATGTGCCGTCTGATATGCCAGTGCTCTCGCTTACTAGTGCGTTCGTCGGAGCGCCTTCCGTGTCGTTGCCTGGATTTACCGTGGCGACCTGCAAAAACTTCGGCAATCTTGGCTGGTGTCGATTGGATCCGGAAACAAAACAATAAAAAATTATGCGTTACGATTTTTCTTGTATAAAAAAAATCCCTCGACACATTTTTATTCTGACAGCGATCATTCTCGTTGGGACATTTTTGCGACTCTATGATTTTCACAATCTACTCGATTTCGGTTCCGATCAGGCCGTCGATGCGACTCGGATAGCCGCGGTGGTCGATGAGACTGCGCCGTGGCCATACTTCGGGCCAGATATGAGTAATTCGGGAAGTGGTGGTCGGGCGACCCGGTTTCGCCTTGGGCCGATGTATTATTATTTCGAGATCATCTCTGCCAAATTATTTGGCGTCACTCCTGATGCGATGGCGTATCCTGATGCTTTATTTTCCGTTCTTGCTATCCCACTTTTGTATTATTTTTTGCGGCGGTATTTTCCCGTTGATACTTCACTGTGGCTGACTGGACTCTATGCAGTATCTTTTTATTCGCTAACTTTTTCACATTCAGCCTGGAACCCCAATTCGATTCCATTTTTTACGCTCCTCCTCCTCTTGTCGTTGTGGGAGTTCCTCGTGAAGAAAGAAGCAGTACATTGGGGTTGGGTAGTGGCATTGGGCGTTTCACTGGGTGTCGGTTTTCAATTGCATGCCATCACTCTCGTGCTTTTCCCGGCGACGGCTTTCTGTGTATTTCTCTACACGATGAAACAAAACTGGCGCGTGTGGCCGAAGTGGTTGATTGTATTACTCATTTTTTTCATTCTGAATCTCGGACAGATTATTGGTGAGTTTGGTCAAAATTTTAAGAATACGCAGACTTTTCTTAACTCGGTGAGTGGCGCTGATTCTACTAGTAAAAGTGGCAATCCATACCCGAGTGAAACTTTTTTTGATAATGTGAGTTGTCATATCGAGGCAAATGCTCATATGCTCACCTCGTTTAAAACAGGGGATTGTAATTTTTTGTTCGTCCGAGTATTTGACTCGAGTTTACCCTCAAAAACGATTCATAAATTACAAAGTATCCCATCACTCGGTTGGATGGTGGGCATACTCGCGTTCTCAGTAGTAGGGTATGGCTTGCTTATCGCTCGTTTGAGAAAAGAAAAGGATCGACCAAAAAAACAGTTCTTAGGCTTGGTCTTACTATTTTCAGTTCTCTCTTTTATTGTCTTGTTACCGGTCGTGTCATCGGCGTTACGATATTTTGTCCATACTTTTTTCATGCCGTTGATTTTCGTCGGACTTTTGATCGAGGTTGCTCGCGGGTATTTCCCTCGGCGATTTTTCCTTCTCGTGGCTATGGTCGGTATCGTTATTATTGGAGCGAATCTTTTCTCGCTTCGGGAGTCCCTCAAAGATGGCGGTGTGCAAGGTCGGTTGACTTTGGGTCAAGCCGAGGCGATACTGGATACGATGGCGGAATTCGCGGGGCAGGACAAATGGCTGGTAATGAATACCCGGACGATAACCGATACTTTTCGTTCAGTCAGATTTCTCGCGAGCCTTCACCATTGGTCGTTGGAGAGTGTGGCCAATCGTAGCGATGCGCCGTCCGGTGTTCCAGTGCTCTTCATCACCCCCGAAATTGATACCGATCCTGGTGCCGAAGTGAAAGGCAACCCGATAGAATCCTATCGCTCAGCCGGTGGCGTGACGGTATATAAATTGAAATAGCGCATTCACTATGTCTGATATCTTTTGGAGCTGGAAAAAAATCAATCGAAAGCAGAAACTTTTTCTCATGCTCTTCAGTATTATCCTTCTCGTAGGCATCGAGTTTCGTACCTATCGGTTTCATGATTTCCTGCGGTTCAATGCTGACCAATCACGCGACGCGACGCTCGTCACCGGTGTGCTCGCAGGGACGACACAGTGGCCGCTCCTCGGGCCCAAAGCCGGCGGCACGGAATTTCGACTCGGTTCGATCTTCTATTCTTTTGAGATTGTTTCCGCCAAACTGTTTGGCGTGACGCCGGAAGCGATGGCGTACCCCGATCTTCTCGCTTCGCTCTTGGCTCTCCCTCTACTCTTTTTACTCTTGCGAAAATATTTTGATATCAAGACAACAGCGGGACTGACAATGATATTCGCTGTATCGTATTTTGCCGTCAAGTATTCACGGTTCGCATGGAATCCCAATTCGACACCGTTTTGGTCACTGCTTTTTCTTTATGCTTTGTATCAAGTAGTCGTTCCGGATGACCAAAAAAAGAAATGCTGGGTTTGGTGGTCGGCGGTTTTAGGTGTGTCTTTGGGAGTCGGCGTCGAACTTCACACATTACTCCTCGCTCTCCTGCCGATAACGCTTGTCATAGTATTCGGATACTCGATCTGGAAACAAAAAACCTCGCACCTCTGGAAAAGTTTGGCGGTAGTTGTCGCTTTTGCGTTACTCATCAATACGCCGCAAATCGTCGCGGAATATCAGACGAGTGGCGCCAATGTCAAATCGTTTTTCGGCGGAGTGAGTAATAAACAAGGCAAAGGCAAGGGGCTGGTCGCCAATATATCGAAGGACGCGCTCTGTCTGAGTCAGGGGAATGTCTATATGCTCTCGGGCTATGATGTCTCGGATACCTGTGATACGAAAAGTCTTGACACGGCATCAGGCATGCTCATAACCGTGGCTGGATTTATTTTCTTCTTCGGCGGTATGTGGATTTTTATACAATCCTTCCGACGGGAGCGGGATGAACAGAAAAAATATTTCCTTGGTATACTCTTGGTATATCTCGGTATCCTGTGGCTAATGCTGATACCGTTGGCACAGGAGGTCTCGATGCGTTTTTATCTGATAGCGCCGATTATGCCATTTCTCTTGCTCGGACTCTGGCTAGCCTATGCTCGGGAGCGATTGGGCGGGGAAGTCGGTGAGAGAATTGCTCTTGCTGTGATCGTTTTGCTCTGTCTCTCCAATGTCTATATCTCAGCGACGACACTGCGAGATACGGGCAATTTTATGCGACCAGGTGAAGATGCGAGCGACTTTGAATTCATCACGCTTCAAGAGGCGCAATCGGCGGCAGATTTTATCGTGGCAAATACGACCAACAAGGAAGTGGTTCTCGACGGCAATGCGTTCGTCGTTTTTAAAGCGGGCAGATCAATCGGCTATCTGACCAAACAATCAGGAGTCACGCTCACGATTAAAACCAAGGAGCTCACCCCTAGTCCCGGTACCCCCATTTTTACGCTTGATAAAACGACAAAAAAACCAGAGAATACTGTGTATGGACGACCAATAGAAAAAACCTTCATCATCGGCCGCTTGATGCTCTCCCTGAGCCGAGCGCAGTAGCTTGGATTGATTTCTTGTTGTACACTGAAATTACTTCTATTTTCATTCTTATTTATGAATATCTCTTCTTGTAAAGCCTTTTTCCAGAGTCGACGGGGGATGGTGTTCGCGGTGGCGGTGCTGATGCTGCTCGGGTTCGCGGTACGATATTATCATTTCAACGAATGGCTGTATTTCAAGATGGATCAGTCGCGTGATGCGGCAATCATCGGCAATGCCGTGCTCAATGGGCCAGAATATTTGCCACTCCTCGGTCCTCGTGCTGGTGCGACCACATTGGCTCACGGGTTTCTCCGTACCGGTCCCGCCTACTATTATATGCAGTATTTTTCGGGTGTATTGGCCGGTTCAGTGGAGCCATACGTATTCGCGTATCCGGATTTGTTTTTTGGGATTCTTGCTATCCCGATGTTGTTTGTGTTGTTGCGATTGTATTTCCCGCGCGGGACAGCTTTCGGGGTGACGACACTGTATACTTTTTGTTTTCTTGTTATCGAGTATTCGCGTTTTGCTTGGAATCCCAACACTCTGCCATTTTTCATTTTCCTTGCTTTCTACGGACTCCTGCGATTTCTCAATGAGATTGACCTTAAGCGGCGCTATAAATGGTTAACTTTGTGGATTGGCGCTCTGACTATCGGCGCGCAGTTGCATTTCTTCGGCGTGTTCAGTTTGATCGGGATTTCAGGTTTGATGGTGATCTGGCATTTCGAGCTCTGGCGGGCGGAACCCTGGCGGATGCTTCGGGCGAAATCCGTTTGGCTCCCGATAGTCAAATATACGCTTACCGGGGTGGCAATCGCTTTGTTTCTCTATACACCGGCGATTATCAGCGATACCTACCGTCACGGAGAGAATATCCATAATTTTTTCGAAGCGATGGGGAGTAAACAAGATAAGGCGGCATTATCCAAAAAACTTGCGACAAGTCTTGATCAAAACTCCCAATACTATTGCCTCATTACGACAGCCCAGTGCATGACTGGGAGCGGTAAAAGTAATACCTTGCCAGAGCTAGCTACTGCACTCTTCATTCTTTTTGGCATAGCTTTTTCCGTTATTCGCTTGCGAAAGCTTCCCGCCGGTATTCAAAAGGATTTCTTACGCTTGGTAGTTGTGTGGTTCGCGGTATTCTCGATACTTTCGATACCGGTCGCATCCCAACTTCGCCCGAGATTTTTTCTCGTCGTGATGGCATTACCGTTCATCTTATGGGGCGTGTGGTTTGAATATATGCAGGAGCGTTGGAAGCAGAATGGTCTTTTGGCAGGGTTGGTTTTGTTTATTGTCTTATTCGGATTGAATGTGCAGGGAACTCTCGCTTGGTTTCACGAGCAGTCGCAATCGCAACTAAAAGATACGCCAGTCACTCGGACACTTATCCTTAAAAATAAAGACGGCGTGACACTGGGTCAATTGCAACGGGTGACAGACTTTATGTATGCCCATTTGGAGAAGGGGAATCATCTCTATTTCTATGTGAAGCCCGAGCATATTTCGCCTATCAAATACCTCCTGCGCCTCAAGCAAATGAACGATCCGGGACTTATCTATCAGCCGATGACATTCAACGAAGATCCGAAGGCACAGTACTTTGTGGTAGTTCCTGACACCGCAAAAGACCCGCTCGCTCCGGTTACCGCGAAATTTGGTCAGCCGTTTGAGGTGATTGCCTCCCAAAAAACAGGGCAACTCTTCGTCGTAGAAATCCGTTTTACGGATCGTCCAGTGTCAGCTGATTTTCAGATAAAAGAAAGTGCCTCCTCGGAAGATAGGATTTTTTGGGCAGATGTGTTTGGCAATAAGCAGGCTGTTTCGGTAGATATTCAAGAATAACCACACGAACTATGACACGCTTCTTTGAAAAATACCCTCGGGCATGTATGCTTGGTTTTTATATGATACTGACAGTTGTTTTTACTTTTCCATTGATATTCCATTTCCGTTCGGAGATCCCCAAAAGCGGCAGTGATGTATATCAAGGTCTCTCGACTATTCATACACAAGTGGAAACAGCACGATCGATGGGCGGTGCGGGACTCTGGTATCTCGCTAAACAGAGCGGAACATTTTTGTGGTTTTCGCTCGCCAGTCTGGCGCTCGGTCCGGTCGCCGGGTACAACCTCGTTTTTCTGTTGACATATTTCGTGAGCGCAGTTGGGATGTATTTTTTGGCATTTCATTTCACTCGCCATCGGATTGGATCATTGGTCGCTGGAGCTATCTTTGCTTTTGCACCTTTTCATGTGTACGAGTCGACTGCTGTACATTTTGGCGTGATACAACAGCAGTGGCTCCCATGGCTTATATTGTTCTTTGCTCGCTTTCTCGAAAAGCGAAAGTTAGAAGACTATTTTTTGTTCGCGTTATTTTTCCTCCTTGTAGCCTTGACTGAACATCAGATGTTAGCTTTTACGCTTCTTTTTCTCCTCGTGTTTTTTGGAATACGCTGTTTTCAAGATCGACGCCTGCTCGTCAATCGAAAATTGTGGGTATACTTCTTGGTGTCGGCGGTGTTGTTAGGATCGCTCGCTTTTACTGTTTTTGGTAGTCTTCTCCAGGTGGCGACTTCGGACAGTAATTTTCTTGATCCAGGGATGGGCGCGGCGGAAAAATACTCAATGCCGTTTTTTGCGCCACTCGTGCCGCCGGCTTTTTCTTTTTTTAAATCCCGGGTGGAATATTTTCTTGGCTTCGCTCTTCTTGCCACGGTTATCTGGCTCATTCGAAATACTTGGAAAAAGCGCCAAAGCTCGCGTGATATGGAGACACGCCGAGCCGACCGGCCAATCTGGTTGTGGTTCTGGCTTTTCGTGGCATTCTGGGTGCTGGCACTCGGCCCAACCATGGATATCGGTTCTGTTACCGTATATTTACCCTATTTTCTCGCGTATAAATTCTTACCGTTTTATGAAAATATTCGTGTAACGGGGCGCCTCTTTCTCTTCACGATACTCTCATTCTCGATGTTGGTCGGGTATGCGATACTGCGACTCGAAACGATTTCTCACAGAAGTGTTCGTCAACGACAGCGTATGCTCGCTGCAATTATTCTCGTGACATTGTTGGAATTTTGGGTGGCGCCCTTGGCTCTTATGCCGATCGAGTACTCGCCATTTTATGACAAGATTGCCCAGGAATCGGGGGACTTCAAGTTGTTGGAGATTCCAGGGAGCACGGATTATGGATTCGCAAGTTATAAGATGTTTACCGCAAGTATTCATCACAAGCAATCGCTCGATGGGATGCCACTCGCCCGGAAAATCAAGGACCAGTTCAAGATGCAGAATAGTACGCCGGTCATCAAACAGTTGCTTTTCTCAATCCCCAAGGGCACCGATGTCGTCGCGAATCCACCCGAAGATGCGATCGCCCAGACCTACTTCGATCAGGCGACAGATATTCTTAATTTTTATGGCGTTCGCTACATCACGCTCAACAAAAATTATACTGAGCCAGAAACATTTGCCAACGAAGAGAAATTCATTCAAAAGTATGTGTGTAATGACAATCGGTATGAGGACAGTTTCCTCGTTGCCTATCGGGTCTGCGCCAAGACGCCCTCACTCGTTTACCTTCAATTCAACAATGACAATAATCAGTGGTCGCCCGATGTGAAAGACAAAAAAACCGACTTGGTCTATCGGGCGATGGGGGATGGCGCAGTCCTCGAAATTCGCAACCTCTCACCACGAATGAAGTCGGCGAAGCTCTCCATCCGTTTCTCTACCACGGTCGCGCGCAAAATATCGGTCGAGGATTCTACTGGACACAGCCTCCCCGAGCACACGCTCGACCCCGCTCAGCCGCCCGAGATAATCACGGTCACCGTACCAGCAGACAAAGGGACGACCACTCTGACATTCTCCGTCAAAGATCCCGACGGCAAGTCTGTCACCGTGAAGGACAAAAAGAACTCCACCCAAGCCCCGCTCGTCAGCGGTATGACGGTTGAGGTGGTGGAGTAATATCTCTAAAAAAGTTTATGAAAATACAAAAAAATCGTGTAGGTGTATGGATACTTGTGATGGTCATTTTAGCTTTTTCGGTTTGGCTGATTGGTTCGAAAATCGAACAGAATTATAAAACAACCTCATTGACCAATCAACATATAGACAAGACGACCTTTCAAAAAATTCGTGAGAATGTATCAAACACCGCTCAGGCTGCCTTGCCTGAGTGGCTCGCCAAAATATCTAAGGTCAACATACGTGACTTCGGGTTTCAGTCCTACGAAGATATAAGTAGAGCAACTTTGGCACCACCGATACCGGTACTTAGCCCAGATCGAGATGCTGATAAGCAAGCTATTGAAAAATCCATTGAGGAACGACGGCCTGATTATTGGCTTGTCCCGATTGTGGTTAATGACCGTATAACTTGTTTCTTGTCGGTCAATTCTACTGATAGCGAACAACCGCGTGTGACGGGACTTAATGGGAAGTCTTATCGAGGAAATAGAATTGAATCAGTACTACGCTCATTTGATGAATCAATTTCTTCATATCAGGAGAATTTGTATATTCTGATCTTCTACGAACCTGATACCGATTTCCTTCTTACTCGAAAGAGCGACGAGCAGTGGAAGTGGTTTGATTTTGGAGGAATAAATGGAGATGGACCAGTTACGCCTTTAAACGAAAATACTCTATCAGAAACTTTGATGGGCATTAAAAATCAAAAACCGCTTCGAAGGTAGTATGTTTTGGGTGAATTAATTTTTATATTTCAATTCTCTCTACACCGCTGAGTTGCGAGAGCTGGGTGCGGAGGTCAATGGAGAGAGCGACTTGATAGGCGGTCTTTTTGACTGGATGGTTGGTTTTTGCTACACTTGCGGTATGACCCAACGAAAAATTATCACCACTCTCAAATCATTTCAGAAAGCCCCCGCAAAAGGAAAGATGCGCCGAGGCTATTTTGCTATGTTCGAGAAAAAGATGGCTTACCGCACGACCAAAGGCGAGCATCCGCAGATGACCGCCAACACGGTCAATCGAGTCTTTGAAAAAATCTCGGCGAAACGACATGACTAAAAAGCTTCTCGGAGAAACGACTTACAAACAAACGGCTCTCGGCATTATTCCGCGTTCTCAACTCATTCCGCTCGAAGTGGAGGGGATCAAGAGGGCGTGGGATTTTGTTTTGCAACAGAAAGTGAATGGTCGATTGCCAGTTACTGTTTCTTTTCTCAAACGAATCCATCGAGAAGGGTTTGGTTGGATATTTCCTGAAGCAGGCGGAAAGTTTCGAACTCTCGAAGTGTCCGTTTCGCGACACACGCCACCGAAGTCCTATGAAGTTCCTCAACTCATGGAGGGTTTCTTAAGAGATCTTCGTGTGAGAATGCGCTATCTGCCTGGTATTGATCACGAAACTTTTCTGAGTGAATTGATCGCTTTACTCGCATGGGCGCATCATTGGTTCCTCTGGATACATCCCTTCCAAGATTATAACGGTCGGATTGGACGACTCCTCATCAATATTATTTTGCTTTCATACGACCTGCCACCTATCGAACTGAAAGTCGAAACAGCAACCGGACGAAAGAGATACATTGAGGCCTTGCAATTGGCTGATGATCACCGCTTTGAAAAATTAGAACAGCTGGTCAGCGAAGCTCTCAATGAAGCTGTAGAAGAAATATCCAGTGGGCAGAATAAAAAATAATCCAAATTTTTATCTTTCAATTTTTTCCACCCCGGAGAGTTGCGAGATCTGGGTACAGAGGTCGGGGGTGAGAGTGACTTGGTAGGCGGTCTCGATGAGTTGGCCGTGCAGGCGGACGAAGACTCTCGTTTCACCTTTGGGGTATTGCTCAAGTGTGGTTGAGAGCATCCGTAAAAATTCTGAATCGAGATTGTCGGTGAGCTGGAGAATGAGTTTGCTCGATGGAGTTCCCTCAATAGACTCAGGGTTATTTTTTTCATCTGTTTTTCCGTTCTGAGTCGGGGATTGCCACCCCCGCCCTTCGCGAAGAGCGGGGTCGCAATGACAAGTATCTGTTGGCGTTACACTTGTTGTATATTCGCCTTGCGGTTCGGCGACGCGATCAGGTTGTTGAACGGGTGCGTGTTTGTGCTGAGTGGCGAGGACGCGTTGGAAGGTCTCGATGCTCTGCGGCGTGATGCGCTCGGCACCGTCAGCCATAATCTTGAGCGAGCCGTCTTTTTTGTTGACTTTACCACTGACGAGAACGATAGTGTCAGGCTGCCAGATCGCTTCGGTGGCTTCGGCAACGCGAGGGAATACGATTACCTCCACTCGACCAGTGAGGTCTTCGAGATAGGCGAAGAACATCGGTTTATCCGATTTGGTCATGATTTTTTTTACCGTAGCGATGACACCACCGACCTTGATAGGGGAGAGATCGGGGAGTTTATCGGCATCGTGAATCGTGGTCGCCACTTTCTCCAAATAGTCTTTGAATTCCGAGACTGGGTGATCACTCACATACAATCCGAGGAGTTCTTTCTCCCACTGGAGTTTTTGTTTTTTGATAGCGGGTGGTGCTTGCGACAGTGTGAGTGTGGTGTTGGAGATGGGGAGCGAGCCGAAGAGGCTGTCGTGATGTGTATCTTTGATGCGCTGGGTGTTCTTGGAGTGCTGCAAAATTTTGTCGACACTCGCGAGGATCGTAGCTCGTTCGTCGAATTCATCCAATGCACCGACTTTGGCCAGCGCTTCGAGGGATTTTTTATTCAGATCTTTGGTCTGGACGCGTTCAATGAAATCACCCAATGAGGTGAATTTCCCGTTCCTTTTTCGCTCTGCGACGATTTCTTCGCTGGCATTCTTACCGACATTTTTGATGGCATTCAGACCGAAGCGGATATGCTCCTGCATTTCTCCCTCTCCTGGGCTGAGGAGAGGGTCGGGGTGAGGTTGGGTTGAATGAGCGGGGAGCGATATAATCACCGCGAAATCCTCGAAGCTCTCATTGACCGACGGTGGTAGGACATCGACGCCCATCTCGCGACATTCGTTGACTTCGATGGCGATGCGGTCGGATGAGGATTGATCGCTCGTGAGGAGGGCTGCCATAAACTCCGCCGGATAGTGCGCTTTGAGGAAAGCGGTCTGATACCCGATGAGCGCATAGCACGCGGCATGCGAACGGTTGAAACCATACCCCGCGAACGGTTCGATGAAGGTGAAAACCTTCTCGGCGACACCACGGGCGACACCCTCACCCACGGCTCGATCGATGAATTTTATTTTTTGTTCCTGAATGAGTGCGAGGATTTTTTTGCCCATCGCCTTGCGGAGCACATCGGCCTCGCCCATCGTGAAGCCTGCTAGGTCGCGAGCGATCTGCATAACCTGCTCTTGATATACTACGACGCCGTAGGTATTACTCAGAATTGACTCGAGCTTGGGGTGGAGATATTTTACTTTTTTTCCATGCTTGCCATCGATAAAATCAGGGAGCCACTCCATCGGACCGGGACGATAGAGAGCGACCATCGCGATTATATCTTCCAAGATAGTTGGCTTGAGCTGTTTGAGATACCGCTTCATCCCGTTGGATTCGAGTTGGAAGACACCGGTCGTGTGGGCGTCTTGGAGGAGTTTGAAGGTCTCACTATCATCGAGTGGCAGTTTGTCCATGATATCAGAAACGAGCGCCGTCTCTGGGTCGAGTCCGAGTCGTTCGCAGAGTGCCGGCATTTTGCCGAGTGCCTTCACGATACGCAAAGTGTTCTGCATGATCGTGAGGTTTTTCAATCCAAGAAAGTCCATTTTGAGGAGACCAAGTTTTTCCACCGCACTGGATTTGGTCGAGGAGGCATACTGGGTCACCACGCCTTCCCGACTGCCCGAGACATTTTGGATAGGGGAGTACTCAGTCACCGGTTTGTCGGTGATAACGACACCACAGGCATGCATCGAGGCATGCCGAGCGAGTCCCTCCAAGTGGCGTGCAGCATCGATGACTTTGCGGGCATCGGGATTGGTATCGTAGAGGTGTTTGAAATCCGGCGCTTCGTCGAAGGCCTTCTCGATCGTGCAGAACATCGGGATTGCCTTGGAGATCTGGTCACACAGGGAGTAGGGGAATCCGAGCGCTCGCCCGGTATCGCGTACGGCTGCCCGAGCCGCCATCGTCCCGAAGGTGATGATCTGCGCCACGTGATCATGGCCATACTTCTCGCGGACATAATTGAGCACGGCATCGCGTCGATCATCGGAGAAGTCCATATCGACATCCGGCATTGAGATACGCTCCGGATTGAGGAATCGTTCGAAGAGGAGATTATACTCGATCGGATCCATGTTAGTAATACCGGTGAGGTAGGCGACGAAACTCCCTGCTGCCGATCCTCTGCCTGGGCCAACGATCACATTGTTATTCTTCGCCCAGTTGGCATAATCCTGCACGATGAGGAAGTACGACGCAAAACCGGTTTTCTCGATGACGGACAATTCATACTCCATTCGCTCCCGATGTTTTGGTTCGACTTTGCCGTCGTAGCGTTTGACGAGACCTACTTCGCAGAGTTCGCGCAGGTATTCCTGAGCCGTGAGACCACCCGGCACTTCGAAATGAGGGAGGAGTGTCTGACCAAGCTTGATAGTGACATTGCAGCGGTCGGCGATCTTCTGAGTATTCTCGAGAGCATCAGGTGTCGCTCTGAATATTTCACCCATCACTTCGGGCGAACGCATCGAGAGATCGAGGTGCATCAGACTGATACGATTCGTATCGGAAACTTTCCAGTTATTCTGGATGCAGAGCAAAATGTCCTGAATTTCGGCGTCCTCGGGATGAATATAGTGCACATCGACCGTCGCCACGAGCGGGATACCGGTTGCGCGAGAGATTTTGATTAGCCCCTCATTGGCGATAACCTGATTTTCGTAATTGGGATGCGGCTGGATCTCAAGATAGAAATTATTTTTGCCAAAAATTTCCTCGTACTCTCGGGCGATAGCAGCGGCACGCTGGTCATTGCCCTGCACGACGAACGATGCCACCTCACCGGTCACCGAGCCGGAGAGAGCGATCAATCCCTCGTGGTATTTCTTCAGGAGTTCTTTGTCGACGCGTGGCTTGTAATAAAAACCCTCGAGATGGGCGATCGAGATGATCTTCATCAGGTTCTGATAACCGGTATCGTTTTCGGCGAGTAAGACCAAATCAAACCGCTTACGATTTTCGCCGGTGTTATTGCGGTCGTGGAGATCCTTACAGACATTGACCTGCGTGCCGATGATCGGCTTGATGCCTTTCTCTTTGGCGTGGGTGTAAAATTCGATCGCTCCGTAGAGGGCAGTATTATCAGTCAGGGCGAGCGCGGTCATACCGTACGCCTTCGCCTGGTCGAGCAGGTCGTCGATTTTGGCCGGTGCGGTCAGGAGGGAATAGTGACTGTGGACGTGAAGATGCGTGAACATAGAGGGGTTTCTCGCCGCATAGCCCGGAGTAATCGTGAGGGTTTTGCCGGTGAGAAAAAAACAAATAAGTGCCTTCAGTATAGCCTAAAAAAGACAAAAAGAAAAGTTTTTGCTATAATAAAGGTCTGCAAAACCATGATTTTATGCTGTGGAATAAGAAAAACTCAAAAAACTATGCTGACTTCGAGATCGATGATGCCGTGCTGACCGTGACGGAGAAGGACGCCGCGCAGATCGAGTGGCCCATCAATCGGCGGATGTTAAATGTGCTCTGGATTTTTTCGGTCACTATCCTGGTCGTACTTTTTGGGCGAGTCTTTTTTCTTGATGTCGTCAAGGGCAAGACCTATCGGGATATCGCCATACAAAACAGTGTACGCTCGCTCTCCCTGCCGGCACCGCGGGGGATCATCTACGATCACTCCGGAGTGCCCTTGGTGCGAAATATTCCCGATATCTCACTCGTGGTCATACCAGCAGACTTACCTCGCGATCCGGCTGCCCGCACCGCTATCAAAGAACACTTGAAACAGCTTTTTGTATGGGAGAATGATGATTGGGAGAAGATTTTCGATGCGCTCGATGTGACTTTGCTCGTCCCTATCATAATTCGGGAACATCTCACGCAGGAAGAAAACCTCCTTTTCGCCGTGCAGGAAAAAACGCTCACTGGTCTGACATTGATCACTTCCGCTGAACGGGAATATATCGATAGTACTATTTTTTCGCCACTTCTTGGGTACGAGGGTCGGATCAAGCAGGAGGAACTCACTGCGCATCCCGAGTATCTTCCCAATGATTCGATCGGCAAACAAGGCCTGGAAAAAAGTTACGAGAGCGTGCTGCGTGGGATGCGTGGCGGTATCGATACCGAGGTGACCGCGAGTGGCCGGAGTACTCGGGATCTTGGCATCGTACCCCCTCGACCAGGCAATGACATCATCCTCAATATCGATGCGGAATTGCAAAAAAAATCCTACGACGTATTGCAGAATATGCTTCAGAAGCAGAACTTGAAATCCGGAGCGCTCATCGCGATGGATCCGCGTACTGGCGCGGTATTGGCGCTGGTGAGCTACCCGAGCTTTGACAATAATCTTTTTTCCAAAGGTATCACGACGGATCAATATTCGGCGCTCATCAATGACCCCGATAAACCGCTCTTCAACCGTGCCATATCGGGTGAGTATCCTCCGGGTTCCACTTTCAAACCGTTCGTCGCCTCGGCCGCGCTTACAGAGAGAACGATCACTGAGTCCACGACCGTTCTCAGCACCGGGAGTATCAATATCGGGAGTTTTGTTTTTCATGACTGGCGTGTCAACGGCATCACGGATGTGCGTCGTGCTCTAGCGGTTTCTAGTGATATTTTTTTCTACGCGGTCGGTGGGGGATGGGGGAACGTCACCGGACTTGGTATCGATCGAATCAAAAAATATGCTGACCTCTTCGGTTTTGGTAGCCTGACCGGTATCGATATTCCTAGTGAGGCCAAGGGTTTTATTCCTGATTCGGCGTGGAAAAAAAATACGCTCGGTGAACGTTGGTATGTCGGAGATGACTATCACGCCGCGATAGGGCAGGGGTTCGTTCTCTCGACGCCACTCCAATTAGTGACGGCACTGTGCTCTATCGCCAATGGTGGTACGCTCTACGCACCACAAATCGTCTCTGCGATTCGTGGTAGTGATAGCAAAACTATCCCCGCACAACCATCCGTGATTCGCAAAGATTTCATCGATCCGTATATCTTACAGGTCGTGCGTGAGGGTATGCGCGAGACGGTCGTTGATGGCACGGCCACGCAGCTCAATCGTGATATGCCGGTCGAGGTGGCAGGAAAAACCGGTACCGCTCAATATGGCGGCGATAACAAAACTTTCGGCTGGTTTGAGTCATTCGCGCCGTATGACCATCCGCAGATCGCAATGATCGTCCTGGCGGAAGGGCAAGACCTGGAGGGGTATAATGCCGTCCCGATTACCAAGGAGATCTACCAATGGTATTTCTCCCCTGACCGGCAACAATAGCCAGTTTGACAGAAATGGAGGGATAATCTATACTGGAGAGGACTTGAAAAGGACGGTTTTGACCGGACAGTTTTTCTTTTATTGAAATATTTTTTTAGAGTAGAGTATGTTAAATATCCGCTTGAATCGTGTTGGTCGTAAGAATAAGGCTTATTTCCGGGTGGTTGTACAAGAACACACCGTCGCTCCGGGAGGTCGTCATGTCGAGGTCTTGGGAAGTTATGATCCGCATGCCAAGCAGGCGGTCTTGAAGACTGATCGGATTGCTTACTGGTTGTCACAGGGCGCCCAGTTGTCCGATACGATGCACAATCTCCTCGTTCGCGAAGGTGTGATCGAGGGCAAGAAAATCTCCGTGAAGATGAAACGCCCCGTTAAAGCCGAGGCTGTAGCCGAAGAGGTAAAAGCTGAAACGCCGAAAGCTGAGGTTGCCGCGTAATTATTGCGATCGGAACACCGGTGTCGAGATTTTCTCACCATCGGGTTTCGCTCGGAAACGAGTGAAAGACAATTTATTTCCGTAGATATGAGGCATACCGCCCGCTTGCGCCAAGGCTCCAGCGTGGTACTATAAGTCCTCACGAGGAAAAGATTTCGACATACTTTTTTGAAAAGCTTTGTCTGAAAAATTTTTATCGTTTTGGTCGATGTCTGCGGGTGCGCAGATTTTTCTTTGCCCGCCGGAGTTCACTGTGGTGAACGGCGGAGGGTGATATTAATAAATTATATGCAAACAAGAAAGCAAAAAGAGCAGATCATCGCTGAAGTCGTGGAGAAGATCCAACAGGCGAAGGCGTTGGTATTTGCTGATTTCAAAGGTTTGTCCGTGAAAGATTTGACCGTTTTGAAGAGAGAGCTCCGCGCGACTCAATCAGAATGGTTGGTGTTGAAAAAAACACTCTTGAATATCGCGCTAGAGAAAGCGGGTATTCAGGTGAATGCTCGATCATTGGAGGGGCAAGTGTCTATCTCGTTTTCATCCGATGAGGTGTCGGCCGCGAAAGTCATCGCTCCGTTCGCCAAGAAGAATGATAAGGTTCTTCGGATCATCGGTGGTGCATTGGGAACGACCGCTCTGGATGTTGCGCAAGTGCAGGCGTTGGCCAAGCTCCCGAGTCAAGATGAGCTCCGTGGTCAATTGGTCGGAACATTGCAAGCGCCAATTACTGGGTTTGTCCGGGCATTATCCGGAAATCTGTCAGGATTGGTACGTGTTTTGCAGGCAGTAGCCGAGCAGAAAGCGTAGAAAGAAGTAGCGTATTAATTATTTTTTTTAACTTTACAAAGTTATGTCAGAAGAAAAGAAAGAAGTCGTGGTTCCGGCGAAGTTCGAAAAGCTGGTTGCCGAAATCGAAAAGATGAGTGTGTTGGATCTCTCAGAGCTCGTGAAAGTGCTCGAGGAGAAGTTTGGTGTGAGCGCTGCTGCACCGATGATGATGGCGGGTGCCGCTCCGGCCGCCGCTGCCGAAGCTGCCGAAGAGCAGACTGAGTTCGATGTCGAATTGACCGCTGCCGGTCAGCAGAAGATCAATGTCATCAAGGCCGTTCGTGAAATCACTGGTTTGGGATTGAAGGAAGCCAAGGATTTGGTTGATGCCGCTCCGAAAGTGATCAAGGAGAAAATTGCCAAGGCTGATGCTGAGAACTTCAAAAAGAAGCTCGAAGAAGCTGGTGCGACCGTCGTGTTGAAGTAATTTACTTCGAGAGAACGGGAGTTACAAGTGATGTCCCGAAGTTCGCCCGACTAACTCAGTGGGTGAGTTATTTCGGGACATTCTTGTTTTTTTCGTGTACACTGAGAGAGTAATGTGGAATTGTGTCATCCCGCACTTGATGCGGGATCCAGGCGGCATTGAATTTTTTAAATGCAACTCAACCTGGATCCCGGCTCGGAGGCCGGGATGACAATACAGAAATTATTTTATAATGTATTTTCTATGCAATTTTTTGGCGTTGATCTTCAGGAATTAATTCAAGCAGTTGGCTACATCGGTTTGTTTATTATTCTTTTTGCGGAGACCGGTTTATTTATCGGATTTTTCTTGCCAGGAGACAGTCTCTTGTTTGTGGCCGGATTGTTAGCCTATGAGGGGCTTTTCAATCCGATGCTCTTAATCCTTGTTATTGCCCTTGGAGCAATCTTGGGAAATATTTTCGGATACGCCTTCGGTTTTCGCGTTGGAAAAAAGTTATTCGATCGGCCGGATTCAAAAATTTTCAAAAAAGAGCATTTGAAAACAGCAGAGAGTTACTATGAACTCCATGGTGGAAAAACTATTCTCTTGGCGCGATTCATCCCAATCGTCCGCACTTTTGCCCCGATAGTCGCCGGCGTCGGCAAAATGAATTACCGATCATTTCTTATTTACAATATTACCGGCGCCATCGGTTGGACGGTACTCCTCGTAATGGGCGGCTATTTCCTCGGCAGTCTCGTACCGAATGTTGACAGATATCTTTTGCCAATTATCATTCTTATTATCATTTTTTCTTTCATCCCTGGAGTATTGCACTATCTAAGTGAACGGAAAAAGAAAGCAGCACTTAATTGATTTTTTATGGCTGAAAACGATGTTCTGTATGATGTAGTAGTGATCGGCGGGGGACCAGCGGGGATGCTGGCAGCTGGGCGAGCAGCGAGCACGGGTGCACGAGTTTTGTTGGTCGAAAAAAATACCACCCTCGGGCAAAAACTCCTCATCACAGGCGGCGGGCGATGCAATCTCACCAATGCTCAACCGGATGAAAAAGTTTTTTTAGGGAAGTTTGGTAAGGATGCAAAATTTTTATTTTCCGCTTTCTCTCAATTCGGTGTCCCCGAGACACTGGAGTTTTTCCATAAACGCCATCTCTACACGAAGATCGAGGGAGAAAACCGGGTGTTTCCAGTAACCGAACAGGCACAATCCGTGCTCGATGTGCTCCTGCGGTATATGGAACACTACGATGTCTCTATACGAACAAATACTCCAGTCTCTGCTTTTGAGATAGAGGACGGCAAGGTCGTCGGTGTTCACGCTGGCCAAGGAGCGAAAAAGAAACTCATTCGAGCACATGCATTCATCGTCGCTTGTGGAGGGACATCGCACCCTGAAACCGGTTCGACTGGTGATGGCTTTGATTGGATGCGGTCGATTGGACATGTTATTGCTGATTCCGACCCAGCACTCGTCCCTGTCAAAATTAAAGGTCGATTCGTGAAAAAACTCTCAGGACTTTCATTACCAGAAGCCAAGCTCACGTTACCAATGGCAGACCAGAAGCCATTCAGTCAGTCGGGCAAGTTCCTCTTCACTCACTTCGGTATCAGTGGTCCGCTCGTCCTCAATATGAGTAAACGAATCGGTGAGCAACTCAAGTACGGTGAAGTGACGCTTTCTCTTGACTGGATGCCCCATATGGACCACGGTACGGTCGATCGACATATTCAGGGTATCTTTGCCATTCATCAAAATAAGCAGATCAAAAATATCATTGGACAGCTCGTGCCACCAAAAATGGAATCCGTCCTCCTGTCACTCGCCGAAATCGATCCCGACAAAGAGATCAACAAGGTAACTCACGAAGAGCGCATCTCAATTGTGAAAATTCTCAAAGGAATGGAGCTTCATGTACAGGGATTGTTGAGCCCTGACAAAGCAATTGTCGCTTCGGGTGGTGTATCACTCAAGGAAATCGATTTTAAGACGATGGAGTCACGCCTCCACGCCAATGTCTTCGTAGTGGGGGATATGCTCAATATCGAGCGCCCGAGTGGCGGGTATAGCCTTCAGCTCTGTTGGACGACCGGTTTTGTGGCCGGTACTCACGCGGCAAAAATCGGGAAACAAATTACTAACGATAAACTTGCCAGCGATAAACGAAATAGAGCTTCGCAGAGGGTATAAGCCTCAAGGTCCTTTTTATTTTGATAAAATAGATATATTCTTACATGATCGGCAAAGTGTAGGC
>Ga0194043_1000321_pt1 | contig 26026 bp, 21 predicted proteins | sample JunL4415m_MetaG_FD_161274 | JGI IMG/M metagenome (GOLD analysis project Ga0194043, IMG submission 161274) | Anoxic zone freshwater microbial communities from boreal shield lake in IISD Experimental Lakes Area, Ontario, Canada - Jun2016-L442-15m | ecosystem: Environmental > Aquatic > Freshwater >...
TCGCGAGGTGGAGGCGCGGCGACGCGACGTGATCCCGGCATCGCGCCGTCACGGCACGGGCCGACCTTGCCAGGGCGAACCCGACCATGACACCCGCGGCGTCAGGGCACGGGCACGGGCGAGGGCGGTGGCGTCGCGGCGCCAGTGGTGGCGCCGAGGACCTCGAGCGCCCGGTCCAGCGCTGCGTCCCGCCCGGACCCCGTGGAGCCGGGAACGACCGGGACGTCCGGGGTGAGCCCGGTCCCGTGGATCCACCGCTTGTCCGGGGTGAGCCACTTCGCGATCGTCAGCCGCATCCCGCCGGTGTCGTCGGGGAGCGGCAGCCATTCCTGGATCGTCCCCTTCCCGAAGGTCTGCTCTCCGACCAGCACGCCACGCCTCGTGTCCTGGAGCGCGCCGGCGACTATCTCGCTCGCCGAGGCGCTGCCGCCGTCGACGAGGACCGCGACCTGGAACGAGGGGTCGGTCGCCGCCCCGCCGGGCTTCGCGTCGGCGGCCACCTGGTCGCCCTTCGCATCTTCCTGCCAGTAGATGGGCCCGGACCCGATGAACTCGCTGGCGACCGATCGGGCGGCCGTGACGTACCCGCCACCGTTGCCCCGAAGGTCGAGGACGATCTTCTTCACGCCCCGCTCCGCGTAGTCGGCGATCGCGCGCTCGAAGTCCGCGGCCGACCCGTCGCTGAACCCTGCGAGCTTCAGGTACCCGACGGTCCCGTCGGCGAGGTCCTGCGTCTGGACCTCGCGCTGCCGGATGAGGTCGCGGACGATCGTCACGTCGAACGGGGCGGCGCCGTCGCGGACGATCGAGAGCGTGACCGGCGTCCCCTTGGGGCCGCGGACCTTCGCGATCGCCTCGTCGAGCGTGAGGCCGTCCACCGCGGCGGCGTCGATCGCGACGACGACGTCCCCCGGCTTGACGCCGGCCTTCTCGGCGGGCGAATCGGCGATGGGCGCGACGACCGTGAGGCGGCAGTCGGGCCCGAGCGGCGTGCACGCCGCGTCCCCGCCCGATGCCGGGCGCGCAGCGATCTCCGCGCCGATCCCCTCGAACCGGCCGGCGATCCCCTGCAGGTTCTGCTTGTACTCCTCGGAGGTGAGGTACTGCGTGAACTGGTCGCCGAGCGAGCCGACCATCCCGTCGATGGCGCCCTCGATGAGCTGCTTCCGGTCCACCTTCCCCACGAACTGCTGCGTGATCGCGTCGTACGCGTCCCAGAACGGCGCGAATGCGGCGTCGAGCTCGGCCGGGGTGCCGGGGGTCGTGGCGACGCGCGCCCCCAGCGAGTAGCCGGAGAGGAAGAGCGTGGAGCCGCCGATGAGGACGACGAGCGCGAGCGCGAGGTAGGCGGGGCGAGGACCGCGACGGCGTCGCCGCGCCGGGGCATCGCTCATCGCCGGCGCGGCGGCCTCTGCCGGCGCGCCGGGGGAGTCGCCGGCAGGGGCGGCATCCGGCGTCGGTTCGGCCGCTGACTCCGGGGCGGCATCGACGGCGTCGCCGTGCGCCGTCTCGGGTTCGGTGGGGAGCATCGGTGGTGCCTGCGGTGCGACGTGCGATGGGGCCGTGCGACGCGCGATGGGAGTCGAGCGACGTGCGGTGGGCTGCGACAGCCTAGCGCGGACGGCCGGAACAGGCAGGCAGGCGGGCCGCGGGTCCTCCCCGATGGCGCGGGTCCTCCCCGATGGCGCGGCCCCTACCTGATGGCGCGGCCCCTACCTGATGAGGTAGCTGCGCACGGACACGTACGAACCGACGACCCCCAGCCCGACACCGGTCCCCACCACGAGGATCGAGACGTCGCGCACGAGCGTCCCGAACTCGAGCGGGAGCACGCGGAAGAAGCCGTACATGACCGACGCGAGCGGCCCGGCCGCTGCCGCGAGGATCGCGAGCGTCACCGCGGCGCCGAGGAGGCCGACGAGCGCCCCTTCGAAGATGAACGGCCAGCGGATGAAGGCATCCGAGGCGCCGACGAGGCGCATGATCTCGATCTCCTCGGCCCGCGAGGTCACGGCGAGGCGGATCGTGTTGACGATGATGAAGAGGACCGTGAACCCGACGAGGATGAGGGTGACGACCCCCGCCGTGCGGATGACCGTCGTCACCGCCACCACGCGGTCGACGAGCTGCTGGACCTCCTCCACCCGGTCGACCCCCGGCGCCTCCTTGAGGGTGGCCACGACGGCCGCGAACTCGAGCGGATCGACGAGGTAGACCTCGATGCTCGCCGGGAGCGGGTTCGAGTCGAGGCTCGACGTGAGGTCCGGCTGGTTCCGCTCGGCCAGGTTGACCCGGAAGCGCTCGAGAGCCGCGTCCTTCGTGATGTAGTCGACCGACTTCACCTCGGGCATCGCCTTGACCTGCGCGATCGCGGCGTCGACGTCGTCGATCGTCGCATCGTCCTTGAGGTACGCGACGACCTGGACCTTCTGCTCGACGTACTGGAGGCCCGCGGTGAGCCCGCTCTGGACGATCCAGAAGCCGGACAGCAGCAGGAGCATGAAGATCATCGTCGCGGTGGCAGCGAGGCTCATGAGGCCGTTGCGCCAGAAGCCCTGCCACGCGCGCTTGAGGCTGAAGACCACGAAGGGGACCACGCCTCAATCCTCGCGGTGGTAGGCGGCGCCGAGCTCGTCGCGCACCACGCGCCCGTCCTCGAGCGCGACAACGCGCCGACGGAGCGCCGTGACGACCTCGGCGTAGTGGGTGGCCATGAGCACCGTGACCCCGAGCTCGTTGATGCGGAGGAGCAGCTGGATGATCTCCCAGCTGATGAGCGGATCGAGGTTGCCGGTGGGCTCGTCGGCGATGATGATCCGCGGGTCGTGGACGAGCGCGCGGGCGATGGCGGTCCGCTGCTGCTCGCCGCCCGAGAGCTGGCTCGGCGTCTGGCGGGCTTGCGCTGTCAGCCCGACGAGCGCGAGGACCCGATCGACTGCCGGCGCGGTCTTCTTCCGTGACGCCCCCGTCACCTCGAGTGCGAACGCGACGTTGTCCCACACGGTCCGGCTCGGGAGGAGCTTGAAGTCCTGGAAGATGGTCCCGATCCGTCGGCGGATCCTGGGCACTTCGCGCCGCTTGAGCCGGGCGAGGTCCGTCCCGTCGAGGAAGACCTGGCCATCGGTCGCGACCTCGTCGCGGATGAGGAGCTTCAGGAGGGTCGACTTCCCGGCACCGGACGGGCCCACGAGGAAGACGAACTCCCCCTCGCGGACCGTCAGCTCGACGTCGCGGAGCGCGACCTTGCCGCCCGGGTACGTCTTCGTCACATCGCGGAGGAGGATGACTGGCCGGATGGCGCCGAAGGTGGCCGCCGGCGACCGGCGATCGGCACCACGGCCGGCGAGGCGATCCCGGAGGCCCGGTCGGGCGGGTCCGCTCGGGGCGATCGTCACTGTCTGCTCCGCGGGTGGGGTGGGTCGGCTGCGGCCGACGGGGCGGTCGATCCGACTCCCTCCGCGGGCACGGCGAGAGGAGCCACGTCGTATCGAGCGTACCCCGGGTCGACGGAACGGGCAAACGCCCTGCCGTGCTCCGCGTCTCGCTCCGGTCGGCCCCCTGCCGCGGCCGCCCTCTCGGCGTGGCCCACAGGAGCGCGTTGCCGATCGGCACGTAACGCGAGAAGTCGGCGATCGGCCGGTCCCTGCAGAAGAGCGTCGGCGCCACGGCGATGCGGAGGCCGGCGCGAAGGCCGCCGTCACGGCCGTGCCGCACGCGCCGGTGACGACGAGCGTTAACTCATCGGCAGGCGCCGGGATGGCCCCCACCAGGTGGCCGAGGATCGCCGGACGAGCTCCGCGTCGAGGGACGCGACCGGGCCGAGGCGCCCGTCTCCGCGCACGCACGCAGGTAGGTCGCCCTCAGCCGCCGGCCGGAGCCGGATCTCGTCGGTCGCGCGCGCCGCCGTCAGTCCGCTGCGCCGACCTCGGTCATCGGGGCGCCGGTCGCCTCGCGCTCGAGCTCGGCCTGCATGAACCGGTCGAGGTCCCCATCGAGGACGCCGGTCGTGTCGCTCGTCTCGTGCCCGGTCCGGTGGTCCTTGACCATCTGGTACGGGTGGAGGACGTAGCTGCGGATCTGGTTGCCCCATCCCGCCTCGACGTGCTCGCCCCTGAGCTTGCGGGTCTCGGCCTCGCGCTCCTCGAGGGCCTTCTCGAGGAGGCGCGCCTTGAGGATCTTCGTCGCCGTCTCGCGGTTCTGGATCTGGGAGCGCTCGTTCTGGCTCTGGGCGACGGTCCCCGTCGGCAGGTGCGTGAGCCGGACGGCGGAGTCGGTCTTGTTGACGTGCTGCCCGCCCGCGCCCGTCGCCCGGTAGGTGTCGACCCGGATGACGTCCCAGTCGAGCACGATCTCGACGTCGTCCTCAGCCTCGGGGAGGACCTCGATGAGCGCGAATGTCGTCTGGCGCCGCTTCTGGCCGTCGTAGGGGCTGATCCGGACGAGCCGGTGGACGCCGCGCTCGGCCTTGAGGTAGCCGTATGCATGACGGCCGTTCACCGCGACCGCGACGCTCTTGAGGCCGGTCTGCTCACCCTCCGTCGAATCGAGGATCTCGGCGGCAAACCGGTGACGCTCGGCCCACCGGAGGAACATCCGGAGGAGCATCTCCGCCCAGTCGGTCGCCTCCGTGCCACCGGCGCCGGCGGAGATCGAGAGGATCGCGTTCCGCTCGTCGTACTCGCCGCTGAGGATGAGCTGGAAGCGGTCGCGCTCGTACGCGGCAGCCACCTTCTCGGCGTCGCGATCGATCTCGGCGACGAGGTCGGGGTCGCCCGCCTCGTCCGCCATCTCCCGGAGCTCAAGGAGCGACTCGGCGCGCGCTGAGAGGTCCGTCCAGAGGGCGATCTCGGACCGGAGGCCCTCCGCCTGCCGGAGGGCCTTCTGCGCGGCGCGCCGGTCGTCCCAGAAGTCGGGCGCAGCCGTCAGGCCATCGAGCTCGGCGAGCCTGCGTTCCTTGACGGGGAGGTCAAAGACGCCCCGAGGTCGCGGCGATCCGATCGCGGAGGTCGCGGAGGCCGGCCAGGTCCATCAGGCGCGGGCTCGCACGTCCTGCAGAAGGATCGGCCGGAGCTCGATCAGCCGGATGGCTGACTTGCTCCGGGCGACGACGGGGTTCACGCAGTGGCAGTAGCCATTGTGCAGGCACACGCCGCAATTGCCGTCGCAATCGAGCGCTGCCGCATAGCTGCACGAGCGGCAATCGCGCTCGCAGGCGATGAGATCGATGAACCGCGAATCCTCGACCTGCTTCACGAATCCCTCTCTCGGCTGCGCATCCTCACATGGGCTTGGGCGATGAGGACGCGGGGTCACAGAGCGATCGAGTCGTCGGCCGACTACCCTCCGGCCGATGCATCACGCGGAGTATAGGGCGAGATCGACGCCACGCCTAGAGGGGAGTCTCGATCGTCGTGGCGTCACCGTTCGGGCCCGAGCGGCCGCTACCGGAGCGTCTCCCGCTGCCCGATGAAGAGGTAGTAGCCCAGCGCGCCGAGCTCATGCATCGTCGCGCGCGCCCGTCGCTCGAGCGTCGCGTCGCTCGGGCTGTCCTCCGCGGGGGAGCCGTAGGCCTCGATCCCCAGGTCGTCCGCCATCCGCAGGACCCTGAGCATGTGCCCGCGGTCCGACACGAAGACCGCCGACCCGATGCCCCGCTCGCGGAAGATGTCGCGGAGGCCGAGCATGGACTCCAGGGTGCTGCGACCGGAATCCTCGCCGATGATCGCCTCGGCCGGGACCCCCTGGGACTCAGCGTACTCCCGCGCGGCCGCCGCCTCCGTCGTGCGGTCGCCCTCGGCGCCGCCGCCGGTCACGACGAACCACGGCGCCACGCCGTCCTTCCAGAGTCGGACCGCCTGGTCGATGCGTGCACGGAAGACCGGCGACGGCGTGCCGTCGTACTGCGCCGCCCCGAGGACGACGACAGCGTCGGCGGGGCGCGCCTCGTCCGCGTAGCCCTGCGACCAGATCCGGTACGTCGCGTATGCCGCCACGGCGCCGGCGATCCCGGCGGCCACGAGCCCGACGATGATCAGGTCCGCGATCCGTTCCCGGGGCTTCGACCGAGGCGCGCGCGGGGTCAGCGCCCGTGGCACTTCTTGTACTTCTGGCCCGATCCGCACCAGCAGGGGTCGTTCCGGCCGACCTTCGGCGTCCCGGCCGGCCTGCCGTCGTGGACGGGACCCGGCAGCGCCCGATCGCCGAGCGATTCCTGCATCTGCCGCATCGCGGGGGCGCTCGGGATCCCCTTCGCGAGCGGCTCCCGGCCGCCGGCGGGACGTGCCCCGCTCCCGCCCGTGGGCCCGGAGCCGGTGGCGCTCGTCGACCCGAATGACGCCCTCGCCCCGGCCGCCGCGCTCGTCGCACCGCCGAATGACGCGGCGGTCGCGGGAACCTCCGCATCCTCGCCCTCCGGGGCGGGGCTGCGAAACGTGGATGGGTCCGGCATCGGCATCGGCTGGGCCTGCTCGCGGACGACGGAGACGCGGAAGATCGTCGTCGCGACCTGGCGTCGGATGAGGGCGCGCAGCTCTTCATAGAGCGCGTAGCCCTCCTTCTTGAACTCGTTGAGCGGGTCCTGCTGCGCGTAGCCGCGGAGCCCGATCCCGCGGCGCATGTCGTCGAGCTCGGTGAGGTGCTCGATCCAGAGCGAGTCCACGGTCCGGAGGAGGACGAGGCGCTCGACCATCGTCCAGTCCTCTTCGCCCACCTCGCCCCCGCGGGTCTCGAACCGTTCATCGGCGAGCTCGCGGAGGTGGGTGAGGAGCGCGTCGCGGCCGCCGACATCCCAGAGCTCGTCCGTCGACGTCCCCTCCGCGAGACCCATCGCCTGGAGCGCGTGGGAGAGGCCCTCCATCTCCCAGTCGTCCGGCGCGGAGCTCGCGCAATGCGTATCCACCAGCGCGTCGATCTCGTCGTCGACGAAGCCGCGGATCGTCTCCGTCAGGTCCTCGTTGCGGAGGACCTTGTCGCGCTCCGCGTAGATCGTCTCGCGCTGCTTGTTGATGACGTCGTCGAACTCGACGACGCGCTTGCGGATGTCGAAGTTGTAGCCCTCTACCCGGGACTGGGCGCTCTCGATCGTCTTGGAGACGAGCCGCGACTCGATCGGCGTGTCCTCGTCGAGGCCGAGCCGCTCCATGAGGCTGCCCACGCGCTCCGAGGCGAACCGCTTCATGAGCTCATCTTCGAGCGAGAGGTAGAAGCGGCTGGACCCCGGGTCGCCCTGCCGGCCGGCGCGGCCGCGGAGCTGGTTGTCGATCCGGCGCGACTCGTGGCGCTCGGTGCCGATGATGTGGAGCCCGCCGACGGCGACGACCTTCTCGTGGTCCTCGTCGCAGACGGCCTTCGCCTCGGCGAGGACCTCGGCGTAGGTCTCCTTGTCGACCTCGATCGGGTTGAGGCCGCGCTTGTGGAGCATCTCCGACGCGAGGCCCTTCGGGTTGCCGCCGAGGACGATGTCCGTGCCGCGGCCCGCCATGTTGGTGGCGATCGTCACGGCCCCGGAGCGGCCCGCCTGGGCGATGACCCCCGCCTCTCGCTCGTGGAACTTCGCGTTGAGGACCTCGTGCCTGACGCCGCGGCGCCTGAGCAGCTCGCCGAGGATCTCGGACTTCTCGACCGACACGGTACCGACGAGGATCGGCCGCCCGGCCTCCTGGAGCTCGGCGATCTCCTCGACGAGGGCGTTGAACTTGCCCTGCTCCGTCCGGAAGACGAGGTCGGCGTCGTCCTCCCGGATCATCGGGCGGTGCGTCGGGATCGAGACGACCTCGAGCTGGTAGATCTTGTGGAGCTCCTCCGCCTCCGTCATGGCGGTCCCGGTCATGCCGGCGAGCTTGCCGTAGAGGCGGAAGTAGTTCTGGAACGTGATCGTCGCGAGCGTCACGTTCTCGCGCTGGACCCGGACGCCCTCCTTGGCCTCGATCGCCTGGTGGAGGCCCTCGCTCCAGCGCCGGCCCGGCATCTGGCGGCCGGTGAACTCGTCGACGATGATGATCTCGCCGTCCTTGACGATGTACTCCTTGTCGCGCCTGTAGAGGGCATGCGCGCGGAGGGCCTGCTCGAAGTGACGTGCGAGCGTGGGGTCGGCGTCGTACATGTTCTCGACCCCGAGCCACTGCTCCATCCTGGAGATGCCCTGTTCCGTGGGCGCGACGCTCTTCTCCTTGAGGTCGACGTAGTAGTCGCCGCCCTCCTCGGAGCCCTCGGGGCGGCCGACGAGCCGCGGCACGATCCGGGCGAACTGGTAGTACTTGTCGGCCGACTCCTCGGCCTGGCCGCTGATGATGAGCGGGGTCCGGGCCTCGTCGATGAGGATGTTGTCCACCTCGTCGACGATCGCGAAGAAGCGCTCGCCCTGCACGCGCTGGTCGAGCTCCGTGACCATGTTGTCGCGGAGGTAGTCGAAGCCGAACTCGTTGTTCGTCCCGTACGTGACGTCCGCCGCGTACGCCTCGCGGCGGCTGACCGGCCGGAGGTCGACCAGGCGCTCGTCGGTGGCCGGGAAGGTGGGGTCGAAGACGAACGACGCATCGTGTGTGATCATCCCGAGGCTCACGCCGAGGAAGTGGAAGATCGGCCCCATCCACTGCGGGTCGCGACGGGCGAGATAGTCGTTCACCGTCACGACGTGGACGCCCCGGCCGGCGAGGCTGTTGAGGATCGCGGCAAGGGGCGCGACGAGCGTCTTGCCCTCCCCGGTCTTCGCCTCGGCGATCCGGCCCTGGTGGAGGACGACCCCCGCGAGGAGCTGGACGTCGAAGTGGCGCATCCCGAGCGTCCGTCTCATCGCCTCACGGGCCGCGGCGAACGACTCCGGCAGCACCTCGTCGAGCGCGGCCTGGATCCGGTCCTTGTCCTTCTTGCGGCGCTCCTTGGCGAGCTCGCGGCGACGCTCGAGATCCGGGTGATGGAGCTCGTCCTCGGCCGGATCCGACGGGATCGCGACCTCGCGGATCTCGGTCCGGATCTCGTCGAAGCGGGAGCGGATCTCCTGGTCGGAGAGCGCCTCCCACTCGGCCTCGAGCTCGTTGGCCCGGTCGACGTAGGGCTGGATCCGGCGGACCTCGCGGTCGTTCGAGTCGACGAATCGGTTCAGGAAGCTCAGCATGGGACTGAAAGTATAGGCGAGGGTGGCGCGAACCCCCCGGCGGGGAGCCGCCGCGTCCGCCTCCCCTGCGCGGGCGCACTACCCGTCGCCGCGCTTGCCGTCCGGGAACGTGACGACGATATCGAGGCCGTCGCCCGCGGCCGTCCGGGTCTCGGTCCCCCAGCGGACACGCTCCTCGACGGTCGCGCGCTCCGGGGCGATGCGGTCCTCGAACCCGGCGATCCACCACCCAAGGGCGTGTCCGACCGGGCGCGCAGTGCGGCGGTCCGGGTGATGTCGAGTCGGACGGCGGCGCAGGAGTCGCACGAACCGGTGCATCGGTCGGCCCGGCCGGTCCCGCGGGACCGCCTGTCGGCTACTTCCAGACGTTCGTGCCGTACCCGGCGAGCAGGAGCACGAACGTGAGTGCGGCGAGCACGAGCCAGAACGCGACCGACCGGGCGGTCGAGGTCGGGTTCATCTCCGGGTTCGCGAGGGCGGGCAGGTTCCACCGCGGGGAGCGCAGCGAGTCGCGCCAGTTCGGGTCGTTCGGGCGCGTCTCGAGGCCGCGCTCGCCATCGGGTCGGTGGAGCTGCAGCGTCATGCCTGCCTCGCCTGGGTGCCTGTGCGTGTCGGGTGCATCGTAGCCGCCCGGATGGTGCCGCGGGATCAGGCCGGCTCGACGTCGATCCCCGGCGTCGGGTCGCCATCTTCGCGGACCAGGCCGTCCTCCCACAGGATCATCTCCTGCGTGAACGAGACCTCGCTGCTGAAGAGCGCGCCGACGGACTCACCGCGGTGGATCCGGCGGATCGCCTCGCCGATGAGCGGAGCGACCGACAGCACGATGATCGGTGAGGTCCGCATCGCCTGCGTGATCGGGATCGGGATCGAGTCCGTGAGGACGACCTCGCGCAGCGAGGACTCCGCGATCCGCTCGAGGGCGGGATCCGAGAGCACGCCGTGGGTGGCGCACGCGTAGATCTCGTCGACGCCCTCGCGCTCGAGCGCCCGTACGACCTCCATGAGGGTGCCCGCCGTGTCGATCTCGTCGTCGACGACGATAGCCCGCCGTCCGCGGACCTGGCCGATGACGTTCATGACCTCGGCCCTGTCCAGGTTCCCGACCCGCCGCTTCTCGATGATCGCGAGCGGGGCGTCGAGAAGCTCGGCGAACGTCCGGGCACGCTTCGCGAACCCGAGGTCCGTGACGACCACGAGGTCCTCGAGGTGCTTCTTGCGGAAGTGGTTCGAGAGGAGGTGGACCGCCGTCAGCTCATCCACCGGGATGTTGAAGAAGCCCTGGATCTGCCCCTGGTGGAGATCCATCGTGAGGAGGCGGTCCGCGCCGGCCACCGTGATCATGTCCGCGACGAGGCGGGCGGTGATCGGGACGCGCGGCTGGTCCTTCTTGTCCGAGCGCCCATACGCGTAGTACGGGACGACGGCGGTGATCCGCCCGGCGCTCGCGCGCTTGAAGGCGTCGATCATGATGAGGAGCTCCATGATCGACTGGTTCACCGGCCGGCAGGTCGACTGGACGAGGAAGACGTCCTTCTCGCGAACGTTGTCCAGGACCCGGACGAAGATGTTCTCGTTGGCGAACTGGAAGACCTCGGCGCGGCCGATGTCCGTGCCCAGGTAGCGACAGATCTTCCGCGCCAGCTCCGGATTGGCGTTCCCGGTGTAGACGTCGAACTTGTCGGAGTACACCGCGGCCTCCCGCGCGAACAAGGAACTCACCCGTCCGACACGTCCACGTCGCTCGCCGGCTCGTCGCTCCCCGGACCATTCTCGCCTATGGCGTAACGCTCCGCCAGCCCTGCGCGGAACGCGGAGATGCCGACGACGCGATCGCCCTCGGCGAGCCGCATGACGGTCACACCGCGGGCGCCCGATGAGTACCGGTTCACGGTGGCGACGTCGGTCCGCACGACCTGGCCCTTCTCGCTGATGAGGAGCAGCTCTTCGTCCTGCTCCGTCACCTGCTGGACCGCGGCGACCCTGCCGGTCTTGCGGCCCTCGAGCGGGATGAGCATGACCCCCTGCCCGCCACGGTGCTTCCGTCGGAAGTCCGTGAGCCGGACCCGCTTGCCGTACCCGTTCTCCGTGAGGACGAGGAGGTCGGCGGTGAGCTCGGCCACGGCCATGGAGACGACCATGTCGCCGGCGCGGGCAAGGCGGATCCCGATGACGCCTGCGGCCTGCCGGCCCATCGCCCGCACCTCGCTCTCCGCGAACCGGGCGAGCTTCCCCTGGGCGGTGGCGAGGATGACGTCGTCTTCGCCGCTCGTCACGGCGACCCACGCGAGCTCGTCGCCGTCGGCGAGCGTGATCGCGATGATCCCCGAGGCCCGGACCTTCTCGAACTGCTCGAGTGGCGACTTCTTCACGACGCCGAGCGTCGTCGCCAGCATGAGGAAGCTGCCGGCCACGAAACCCGGGATGACGATCGTCGCCTTGGGGACCTCGCCCGTCTCCACCTGGACGCCGGGGAGGTTGATGATCGGGATCCCCTTCGCCTGGCGGCTCGCGTCCGGGATCGCGTGGACCTTGCTGCTGAACACGCGGCCACGGTTCGTGAAGAAGAGCGCCCAGTCATGGGTGTTCGCGACGAGGAGGCTGTCGACGGCGTCCTCCTCGCGTGTCGCGTGCCCGATGACGCCCTTGCCGCCCCGGTGCTGGCGACGGTAGGTGGCCACCGGCTGGCGCTTGATATAGCCGCGCCGGCTGATCGTCACGACGACGTCCTCGTCGGCGATGAGGTCCTCGTCGGTCATCTCGCGCGACTCGTCGTCCGCGACGCGCGTCCTGCGCTCGCCCGCGTGCCTGCGCCGCAGCTCGACGAGCTCGTCCTTGATGATCGCCAGGACGCGCCCGGGGTTGGCGAGGATGTCCTCGAGCTCCGCGATGAGCTGGATGACCGCGAGGTACTCGTCCTCGATCTTCTTGCGCTCGAGGGCGGCGAGCCGCGCGAGGCGCATGTCGAGGATCGCCTGCGCCTGGATCTCGGTGAGCCCGAACCCGCCCATGAGGTTGTGCCGCGCCGTCTCGACGTCCGCCGACTCGCGGATCGTCCGGATCACCGCGTCGAGGTTGTCCAGCGCGATCTTGAGGCCCTCGAGGATGTGGGCCCGCTCGCGCGCCTTGCCGAGGTCGTACTCGGTCCGGCGCCTGACGACCTCGCGTCGCCAGTCGATGTGATGCTGGATCACCGACTTGAGCGGCAGGGTCTGCGGCTGGCCGTCGACGAGCGCGAGCATGTTGAGGTTGAACGCCGTCTGCATCGTCGTGTGCTTGAAGAGGTTGTTCAGCACCTTGTGCGGGTTCGCGTCCTGCTTCACCTCGACGTAGACGCGCATCCCGTCGCGATCGGACTCGTCGCGCAGGTCGGCGATCCCCTCGAGCTTCTTCTCTTTCACGAGGTCGGCGATCTTCTCGATGAGCGCCGCCTTGTTCACCTGGTACGGGAGCTCGGTGACGATGATCGCGGTCCGGTCGCGGCGCGTCTCCTCGAAGGCGACCTGCGCGCGCATGACCACGCGTCCGTGGCCGTGCGCGTACATCTGGCGGATGGCGTCGATGCGCTCCGTGGTCCCGGTGATCGGGTTGCGCTGCGTCTCGAAACGGAAGATCGTCCCCCCGGTCGGGAAGTCCGGCCCCTTCACGTGGTCGCAGAGGTCGTCGCTCGTGAGCTCGGGGTCGTCGATGAGGGCGATGGTGGCGTCGATCACCTCCCCGAGGTGGTGCGGCGGGATGTTCGTCGCCATCCCCACGGCGATCCCGGACGAGCCGTTGACGAGCAGGTTCGGGAGACGCGCGGGCAGGACCGTCGGCTCGCGATGGCTCCCGTCGTAGTTGTCGACGAAGTCGACGGTGTCCTTGTCGATGTCGACGAGCATCTCGGCGGCGACCGCGGTGAGGCGGGCCTCCGTGTACCGCATGGCCGCGGCGCTGTCACCATCGACCGAACCGAAGTTGCCCTGGCCGTCCACGAGCGGGTAGCGCATCGAGAAGTGCTGGGCGAGGCGGACGAGCGTGTCGTACGCGGCCTGGTCCCCGTGCGGGTGGTACTTGCCGAGGACCTCGCCGACGATGGCGGCGCACTTCCTGAACGAGGAGGTGGCCGACAGGCCCATCTCCCCCATCGAGTAGAGGATCCGGCGCTGGACGGGCTTGAGGCCGTCGCGGACGTCGGGGAGCGCCCGGGCCACGATGACGCTCATCGCGTAGTCGAGGTAGCTCACCCGCATCTCGTCCTCGATGCGGATGGCCCTGATGTCGCCCAGGTCGTCGGTCACGGTGCGGATCTCCGGTCGGTCACGGTCGTGGGGTGGCGCCGATGGCGGCTGCGCTGGAAGTGGGCGGTCGATCGGCACGGCGCCGGACCCCGGCCAGTGTCGCCGTCACGGCGTCTGCGTCTCCACGGTCCAGCTTGGCGACCGCGTCCCGCAGGACCCATGCGCGATGGCCGTCGTCCGACCCTGCGGCCCGCGCCGCCTCGCGACGACAGAAGTCCCCGACCGCCGCGCGGTCTGCGAGAACGAGCGATCGGAGGGCCCATGCGAGCGCCTTCTGGACGTCGGGCTCCGCGTCGCCGATGAGCGATCCGACGACCTCGAGGCCGCGCCGGGCGACCTCGGGCTCACGCCCCCCGTCGCGCGGCTCGAACGGCATCCGCGCGATCGTCGAGCCCACGAGCCGGCGTTCCCATGCGGACCGGGAGCAGGCGAGGCGATCGAGCTCCGCCCACCGGTGTGGCTCCAGCAGGACGCCCCGCGCGCACGGCTCGGCGAGCCGGTCGACCGTGATCCAGTCTCCTGCCCGTCGCGCCGCCCGACGCAGCAGCTGCCACGTCCCCTCGGGCTCGACGACGATGGTCCGGTCGAGGAGCCTGAAGCCGAGCCAGCGCGGCTCGAGGATGGGCTCCTGTTCCAGGCGATCGACGAGCAGGAGGACCTCCGCCGGCGCGAAGCCGCGGAGCCCGCGGGCGAGCGAGGAGTAGACGCTGTCGAGGAGCGGCGTACGGACGCCGTGCACGGGGCCGACGCCGGGGGCGACCCGTCTCGTCCCCTCGGCATAGACCGGGTCGGCGAGCCGTTGGAACCCGGCGTCGAGCGCGAGTGCGAATGCGTCCGGGTCGCCGGCGAGCCCCGCCACAGAGCGCCCCAGTTCGCTGGCCGCCGCGCGGTGCCCGAGGACGAACGCCTGCGCGGCCGCCGTCGTTGCGCTCGGCGGACGCTCGGCGATCACGCGTCCCTCCCGCTTCGGCGGGCATCCGCCGTTCCATCCGCGATGGCCACGGTTCCGGGCATAGCGCCTTCTGTCCCCGCGGCGGACAGAGACGGCGCCTGCGTGACGCGCCACCGGCGCACGCCGCCGGGGCCGTCGACCGCACCGCGGAGGCCATACCGGTCGCGAAGCTCGCGCTGGCGATCCGGCGGCGCCGTGACATAGAGCCCCTCCGCCGAGGCGTAGCCCTCGCCGGAGACCGGGTCGATGATGGTCGCGGCGGTTCGGAGGATGCGGCGCCGCGCGTCGATGACGCGTCCCTCGGCCCGGATCGGGACGCCCACCGGGACGGGCCGCCGGTATTCGATCGAGAGCCGTCCCGTGAAGCCGAAGGTCCCGCGCGAAGCCGTCGCCCACGCCATCACCTCGTCGAGGATCGTCGCGAGGATCCCGCCGTGTGCGATCCCCTCCCAACCCTGGAATCTCGGCTCGATCGCGAGCTCGCTCCAGGCCCGGTCCGGCTCCAGGTGGAGCGGCATCCGGATGCCCTGGGCGTTGAGGTCGCCGCACGCGAAGCAACGGTGGGCAGAGAGCTCGAACCGGCCCTCGGTCTCGACAGGCGCAGCGGCCGGGCCGGCGGAAGTCGGCAGGCGGTCAGACGTCAAGGTTGCGCACCTTCCGCGCCTCGGTCTTGATGAAGTCCTTGCGCGGTCCGACCTTCTCGCCCATGAGCATCGTGAAGATCGCGTCGGCCTCGGCGGCGTCCTCGATCTCGGCGCGGAGGAGCGTCCGCGTCTCCGGGTTCATCGTCGTCTCCCAGAGCTGATCGGCGTTCATCTCGCCGAGGCCCTTGAAGCGCTGGACGGAGAGGTTCTTCGCGTTCATCTCCTTGACGATCCGGTCCCGCTCGGCCTCCGACTGCGCGTAGCGGGTCACCTTCCCGGTGCTCACGCGGAAGAGCGGCGGCTGCGCGATGAACAGGTACCCGTTCTGGATGATCTCGGGCATGTGCCGGAAGAAGAAGGTGAGGAGCAGGGTCCGGATGTGGGCCCCGTCCACGTCTGCGTCGGTCATGATGATGACCCGCTGGTAGCGGAGCTTCGAGATGTCGAACGTCTCGCCGATCCCTGCCCCCAGTGCGACGATGAGCGGGCGGACGTTCTCGCTCGAGAGGATCTTGTCGAGCCGAGCCTTCTCGACGTTGAGGATCTTGCCCCGCAGCGGCAGGATCGCCTGGAACCGGCGATCGCGACCGCCCTTGGCCGACCCGCCGGCGGAGTCCCCTTCGACGAGGTAGATCTCGCTCTTCGCGGGGTCGCGCTCCTGGCAGTCGGCGAGTTTGCCCGGCAGGGCTAGGCCCTCGAGCGCGCCCTTCCTGATGACGAGATCGCGCGCCTTCCGCGCGGCCTCTCGGGCCCGCGCCGAGCGCAGGCACTGCTCCAGGATGCGGCGGCCGTCGGTCGGGTTCTCCTCGAGGAACTGGATGATCCCGTCGGTGACCGCCGCGGCGACCTGTGGCGCGACGAAGGCGTTGCCGAGTTTCGCCTTGGTCTGGCCCTCGAACTCGGGATCGGGGAGCTTCACGCTGATGACCGCCGTGAGGCCGTCGCGGACGTCCTCGCCGGAGAGGTTCCCGTCCGAGTCCTTGAGGATGCCCGACTTCCGGGCGTAGTCATTGAGCGACCGGGTGAGGGCGGTGCGGAAGCCGGTGAGGTGAGTGCCGCCGTCGACGGTGTTGATGTTGTTCGCGAACGCGTAGACGTTCTCAGTGAAGCTGTCGTTGTACTGGAGCGCGATCTCGATCTTCGTCGTCCCGTCGGCGCGGTCGACGTAGATGGGCCGATCGTGGAGGACGTCCTTGTTGCGGTTCAGGTGCCGGACGAAGGACATGAGGCCGCCCTCGAAGTAGAACGAGCGCTCGCGATCCACTCGCTCGTCCGTGAGGCGGATCCACAGGCCCTTGTTGAGATAGGCGGATTCGCGCATCCGCTGTGTGATCGTGTCGAACGAGAAGTCCGTCGTCTCGAACACTTCGGGGTCGGCCCGGAAGAACGTCGTCGTGCCGCGGCGGTCGCCCTGGGGGCCGAGCTTCGTCACAGGCATCGTCGGCTTGCCCCGGGCGTATTCCTGCGCCCAGATCGATCCGTCGCGGGCGGACTCGACGCGGAGCCACTCCGAGAGCGCGTTGACCACGCTCACGCCGACACCGTGAAGTCCGCCGGACACCTTGTAGCCACTCCCGCCGAACTTGCCGCCGGCATGGAGGACCGTGTGGACGACCTCGAGCGCGTCCTTCCCGGTCGAGTGCCGACCCACGGGGACGCCACGTCCGTCGTCGACGACGCGGACGGTGCCGTCGGCGAGGATCGTCACGTCGATCCACGTGGCGAAGCCTGCCATCGCCTCGTCGATCGAGTTGTCGACGACTTCCCACACCAGGTGGTGGAGGCCGCGAACGTCCGTCGAGCCGATGTACATGCCCGGCCGTTTCCTGACGGCCTCCAGACCTTCGAGGACCTGGATCGAGCTGGCGCCGTACTCGTCGGAGGCCGACTTGCGCCTGGAGGCCTTCGAAGTGGCCGCTCCCGCCTGGTCGTCCGCGACGCTCCTGCGCTGCGCTTTCTCCGTCACGCGGTCCCTCCGACGAGGCGGTCGAAGAGCCTTGAGAGCTCTTCGTCGCTGTAGTACTCGATGATGATCCGGCCGCCGCGGCGCGAGCGCGCGAGGCTCACCTTGGTCCCGAGGGCGGCCCGAAGATCCGACTCGACGCGCTCGAGCTCGGCGTCCGCTGGGCGCGAACTCCGCCGCGTCGCCGCGCCGGATCCGAGCGCGCCGTCGCGGAGGCGACGAACGAGCTCCTCGGTCTCGCGCACGGAGAGCTCCCGCTCGACGACGACGCCGAGCACGCGCGCCTGGCCCTCGACGGCGAGTCCGGCGAGAGCGCGTCCGTGGCCCTCCGTGATGAGGCCGCCGGCGATGGCCGCCTGGACGTTGGGATCGAGGTCGAGGAGTCGGAGGCTGTTCGCGATCGTGGAACGGGCGCGGCCCATCCGCGAAGCCAGCTGCTCCTGCGTGTACCCGAAGTCGTCGATGAGTTGGCGGAATGCGTGGGCCTCCTCCAGCGGGCCGAGATCCGCACGCTGGAGGTTCTCGACGAGGGCGAGCTCGAGCTGGTCGTGGTCAGCGAGCTGCCGAACGACCGCGGGGATGCGCTCCAATCCGGCGAGACGGCTGGCGCGGACGCGACGCTCGCCCGCGACGAGGCGGTAGCCGTCGAGTGTCTCCGTGACGAGGATGGGCTGGAGGACGCCATGGGCGGCGATCGACTCGGCGAGCTCCCGAAGGCCCTCGTCGTCGAGCGAGGTGCGGGGCTGGTATGGGTTCGGAGCGATCCGGGCGAGGGGGATCTCCGTCGGTGCCGCGATGGCGGTCGGGCGCTGGGGGATGAGCGCTTCCAGGCCTCTCCCGAGTCCGGACGGGTGACGGCCGCCACGCGCACTCACGACGGGACCTTGGCATGGGGCGCCGGGGGTCGATCCGCCACCAGCCCGACAGCGTCGAGCCCTGCACCGCCGGGCCCACCCGTGGCCGTGCCGGTCTCGGCAGCCGCGGTGCCCTCCTCGGGTGAAAGCGAGCGACCATCGCGCCTGAGGAGCTCGGCCGCGAGGCTCCGATACGCGACGGCGCCGCGAGACTCGGCCTCGTACAGCGCGATCGGCTGCCCGTAGGACGGAGCCTCGGCGAGCCTGACGCTCCTCGGAACGATCGTGTCGAACACGGCCACGCCGAGGTGCCTGCGGACTTCCGCCGCCACCTCGGCCGAGAGGTTCGTCCTCGCGTCGTACATCGTGAGGACGATGCCCTTGATCGCCAGGTCCGGGTTGAGATGGTCGCGGATGAGGTTGATCGTGGCGATGAGCTGGCTCAAGCCTTCGAGCGCGTAGTACTCGCACTGGATCGGCACGATGACCGAATCCGCTGCCGTGAGGGCGTTCACCGTGAGGAGCCCGAGCGACGGCGGGCAGTCGAGGAAGACGTAGTCGTAGTCGTCGCCCATCGGCTCGAGCAGTCGAGCGAGGCGGCGCTCGCGCTGACGGAGCGGCGCGAGCTCCACCTCGGCACCGGCGAGCGACATCGAGGAGGGCACGAGGAGCAGGCCTTCGACCGCCGTCGGAATGACGAGCTCCTCGAGGGTCGCTTCGTCGATGACGCCGTCATATACGGACCGCTCCGCCGCTCCCCTGTCCACGCCGAAGCCGCTCGTCGCGTTCCCCTGTGGGTCGAGGTCGATGACGAGGACGCGCTCGCCCGCGAGGGCGAGATACGTGGCGAGGTTGACGACGGTGGTGGTCTTCCCGACGCCGCCCTTCTGGTTGGCGCAGGCGATCGTCTGGCCCATTCAGGGCCCCGTCGAAGGCGCGATCACGATGCCAAATCCTACCATCGGAGACCCCCGGACGGGCATGCCGCAATGGCTGAGGCGGCGGTCGGGGCCATGGTGGTGGGCCGCGGCGATCTCGAGATCGACCCAAGGTCATCGCTGGCTCCATGGAGGGTCGGGGTGATCGGGCTTGTTTCACGTGCAACAGCAGGGCGGCGTGTCGTCGTGGACGCGGCCGTCGCCCTCCGGCGGCCCGGCCATGACCCACGAGCGCGCCGACGGCTTCGTGCCGGGACGGCAGTCGGCGATGCCCCGCGCGGCCATGACCCACGCGCGCGCCGACGGCTTCGTGCCGGGACGGCAGTCGGGGGCGTGAGCTGGAGAAGCGACGCGTGCTCCATTGAAGAGGTGCGTCGGCTCGAGGGCCGGCCGCTGCGGTGTCGTGCCGGCGTGTTTCACGTGAAACAACGCGACGGAGCCACAGAAGAACGCCAGCGGCGCAAGCACGCGCTCGTGATCACGCCGACCCGCCCGCCCTCCTCGCGGGTAGTTGCTGAGGCAACTACCCGCGAGGCAGGACAGCGGCGGAGCCCGCACCAGTCGATGGGCCCCATGGTTCCCCGAGGTGACTTCCTCGGCCTCGCGCGGAGTCGCGGTTTCGTGCGCGTGAGCGGGCGTGTCAGCCTCTGCGCGGGAGGGAACACTTCCGCGCCAACCTCAAGCCCGGCGACAGCGCGCTGCGTGCGACTGATGCCCGTCGCGACCGCGTCTGCCGCCCGCATCCCGCCGGCATCGGAACCGGCGTGGTGCGAACGTACCGAACCTCGACGGGGCGCCACGGCGTGCACCGCCGGCATAGGAACGGGCGGGGCGCTCGCGTGCCGTGACCCGCTGTCTCCCTGCAAGCGAAAGCCGCCGCCGGCCATGCCATTGCTCGTTCACCCGGTCACTCGTATCATCGGTGGGGAGCCCACCGAGGCCCGTCGTCACGCGCGGGCGCCGCGGTCGGGCCGTCGTCACGAGAGGTCCGACCGCCCCATGAGCCTCGCTCTCGCGGCGGTCGCTGCCGTCGCTGCGGCGCTCCTGCAGTCGAGCGTCGTGCCGTTCGTCGAGATCGGTGGTGCCTCGCCCGACCTCGTCCTGATCGTCGTCCTCCTATGGGCCGCGTTCGGCGGGCTCGACGGTGCCATGCTCGCCGCCTTCCTTGGTGGGATCGTCGTCGACGCGCTCATGCTCAGGCCGCTCGGGTCGACCTCGTTCGCGCTCCTCATCGCGGCGGGAGCGATGTCGCCCGTGGGTCGGCTCGGCACGCGCGCTCGGCTGCCGATCGTCGTCGCCGCCGCCTTCGGCCTGGCCTTCTTGACGGCGCTCCTCGAATTCCTCGTGTATGGTGCCCTTGCCGGCCCGATCCCGGCGCCGGATCCCATCGGATCCGTGCTCCCCGACGCGATCTACACGACCGCGCTCTTCATCGTGGCGCTCCCGATCGTCGTCGCCCTCCATCGCCGGTTCGGCGAGCAGGAGCGGGTAGCCTGGTGAACGACGCCTTTCTTCCCAACGACGCTGCGCGCTCGCGCCGCCCGATGCGATTCCTCGCGTTCGGGGTGGCTGTGGCGCTCGTCGTCGGGGCGCTCACCATCCGGCTCGTGTTCCTGCAGATCCAGCAGGCTCCTGCATACGAGGCGCTCGCCGAGGCCAACCGGACCGCCACCGCCGCGCTGCCGAGCACCCGCGGCGTCGTCTACGACAGCGCTGGTCGCCCGCTCGTCCGCAATGTCCCGACCTGGTCGGTCAAGATCCGACCGGCCGATCTCCCGTACTCGCAGCGCGAGGCCATCGTCGCCCGCCTCGCGGAGCTCCTGGAGCTCACGCCCGCGGAGATCAACCTCCGGATCGAGAGCAACCCCGGCTCGCGCTTCGACCTGGCGCGCGTCAAGAACGACGTCCCCGAATCGATCGCCCGGATCATCGCCGAGGAGCGGCTCAAGCTCCCGGGCGTCGAGGTGGTAGTCGAGTCGCGCCGCGACTACATCTACGGCCCCCTGCTCTCGCAGGTCATCGGCTTCACCGGTGCGATCGACCCGGGGCAGCTCGCCGACCTCGAGGCGAAGGGCTACCTGCCGGATGACCTCGTCGGGAAGGCGGGCGTGGAGTCCCAGTACGAGACCGCACTGCGCGGTGTCTACGGTGTCCAGGAGGTCGAGCGCGACGCCACCGGGCGGACGATCCACGTGCTCCAGACGGCGAGCGAGCCGAAGCCCGGCGAATCCCTCGTGTTGTCGATCGATCTCAAGGAGCAGCGCTACGCGCAGAAGGCGCTCGAGTGGGGCCTCAAGGCCGCCGGAGTGCGCCGCGGCGTTTTCGCAGTCATGAACCCGCAGAGCGGCGAGATCCTCGCCCTCGTGAGCCTCCCGACGTACGACGACAACCTCTTCGCCAAGGGGATCTCCGACAAGGACTTCCAGGCGCTCATGCAGGACAAGGACACGCCGTTCGTCAACCACGCCATCGCGGAGCAGTACCCTCCCGGCTCCACGTACAAGCTCGTGACCGGCACCGGCGCACTCGCGGACGGCAAGCTCACGCGGACCTCGACGGTCCTTTCGAAGCCGTTCGTCCAGATCGGGCCGGACAAGTACTGGGACTGGAATCACACGGGCTGGGGCCCGCTGAACATCATCGAGGGGTTCGGCCACTCGAGCGACACGTTCTTCTACCAGGTCTCCCAGATGCTTGGGATCGAGCGCCTCGCGTACTGGGCCAAGCAGTTCGGCTTCGGCGCTAAGACGGGCATCGACCTGCCGGGCGAGGTCCCCGGCCTCGTTCCGACGAACCAATGGAAACAGGACACCTTCGGCCAGGGGATCTTCCCGGGGGAGACGCTCCAGGCCGGCATCGGCCAGGGGTTCGACGTCGCGACGCCGCTGCAGGTCCTCAATGCGTACGCCGCTCTCGCGAACGGCGGCAACCTCTACCAGCCCCAGGTCGTCCGCGAGATCCTCGCGGCCGATGGGACGGTCGTGCGGGGCTTCCAGAGGAAGCTCATCCGGAAGCTCAACGTGAAGCCCGTCCACCTCGAGACGATGCGACTGGCCGCCCGCCGTGTCTCGACGATCCGGCACACGTACAACGTCGTGGACATGCCGATCGTCGTCGCGGGAAAGACCGGGACCGCCGAGTTCGGCGTCAAGGACAAGGAGGGGCGCCTGCCGTTCCACACGTGGTACGCGGGCTTCGTCTCCAAGAGCGGCAACGTGACCAAGCCGGACTCGCAGCTCGCGTTCGTCGCCTTCGTGTATGGCGCGAACACTGTCGGCAATGCCGCCACCGAGGTCGCCAAGTACTACCTGCAGCTACACTACGGGATCGAGAAGGACTACAGGATCCCGTCGCTCCTCGTGCGCGGCAACTTCTACGGGGACTGATGCAGCGATCTGACCCGACCGTGACGGCAGCAGGTTGGAGGCCCAGCTGATGGGCGTCCTTCGGGCGGAGCCCGCGCGACTCGGCGTGGCCTCGCGCGCGGTCGGCAGCGCGTGGAAGGCGTTCGACTGGCAGCTCACCGTCTACGCGCTCATGCTCATGACGTTCGGCCTCGTCATGGCGTACAGCAACAGCGTCCACGATGGGACTTCGCCGTTCTCCTGGGGGACCACGTTCACCCGCGGGCTCATGTGGGCGGCGATCGCGATCGTCGCGTTCACGCTCGCGACGGCGTTCGACTACAAGTGGCTCAAGACGTTCGCGTGGCCGCTCTACGGCGTGAACATCGGGCTGCTGATCCTCTCGCTCGCGATCGGTGACGGGGTGGGGAACAGCTCGCGCTGGGTCACGATCCCGGTCATCGGGCTCCAGTTCCAGTTCAGCGAGCTCGCGAAGATCCTCATGATCATCGTCCTCGCCCGGTACCTGAGCGCCGGGGAGGCACGGCTCGACTCGCTGTCCACGATCCTCGGCGCCTGCCTCCTCACCGCCCCCGTCGTCGTCCTCGTCATGCTCCAGCCGGACCTCGGGACATCGCTCGTCCTCGTGGCGATCCTCGCCGGCATGCTCTTCATGTCGGGTGCGAGCCTGCGCTGGCTCGCCGTGCTCACCGCTGCGACCATCGCCTGCGTCCCGCTGGCGTGGAACTTCGTCCTCCACGACTACCAGAAGGCCCGGCTCATCAGCTTCCTCGACCCGACGAGCGACCCGCAGGGTTCGGGCTACCACCTGCTCCAGTCGCAGATCGCGGTGGGTGCGGGGGGCCTCCTCGGCAAGGGCCTGACGAACGGGACGCAGAACCAGCTCGACTTCCTGCCGGTCCAGACGACCGACTTCGTCTTCGCGATCCTCGCGGAGGAACTGGGGTTCCTCGGAGCCCTCGTGGTATTCGCGCTGTTCGCGGCGCTCCTCTGGCGGATCCTCTCGTCCGCGTGGAGCGCGCGCGACCCGTTCGGGGCGATGGTGGGCGCCGGGCTCGCCGCGATGATCCTGTTCCAGCTCATGGTGAACGTCGGGATGGTCATCGGGATCATGCCGATCACCGGCGTCCCGCTCCCGTTCATCACGCATGGTGGCGCCTCGCTCATCAGCCTCGCCGTGGGCCTCGGGATACTCCAGAGCATCAACCTCCGGCAGGGCCGCGCGGAGTGGTGACGCCGCGTCCCGAAAGGACCGGCGTCGGCGTCCCAGCTTCGGCGCCGGCGTCCGTCTCCACGCCGGCGTCCGTCCCCGCGCAGGCGCCTGCCCCCGTACCGGCCGATCGGATGGACCGTGTCCTCTCACGGGTCGGCAAGCCCGCCCGGTACACCGGTGGCGAGTGGAACAGCATCCTCCGGGACTGGACGACGACGCCGCTGCGCTGGTGTCTCGCGTACCCCGACCTCTACGAGATCGGCATGAGCAACCTCGGGCTCAAGATCCTCTACGAGGTGCTCAACGACCGCGACGGGACGCTCGCCGAGCGGTGCTTCGCGCCGGGGGTCGATCTCCAGGATGAGCTGCGAGCGCAGGGCCTCCCGCTCTGGAGCCTCGAGACGAAGCGGCCGCTCGCGGCGTTCGACGTCGTCGGCTTCAGCCTCGGCTATGAGCTCATCGTGACGAACCTCCTCGCGATGCTCGACCTCGGCGGGATCGGGCTCGCCACCGCGGAACGCGCGGACGCCGAGCCGCTCGTCATCGCCGGCGGGACGACGACGCTCAACCCCGAGCCGCTGGCCGACCTCCTCGACGCGATCGTCCTCGGGGAAGGGGAGGACGTCGTCGCGGAGATGAGCGTCCTCCTCGAGCGCATCGGGTGGACCGATCGGACACTGGGGTCCGAGGGCGAGCTTCGCCGCGGTTCCACGCGGCGCGAGGCGCTCCGGGCGCTCGCGACGATCGACGGCGTCTACGTCCCGTCGCTCTACCGGCCGATCCACCACGCGGACGGGCGTATCGATCGGATCGAGCGCCTGGACCCCGATGTCCCGGCGACGGTGGCCCGCCGCATCGTCGCCGACTTCGAGACGAACGTTCGGGGGATCCGCCAGGTGGTGCCCAACGTGCCCATCGTCTTCGACCGGGCCCAGGTGGAGGTCATGCGCGGCTGCACGCGCGGCTGCCGCTTCTGCCAGGCCGGGATGCAGTTCCGGCCCCTCCGGGAGCGCACGCCCGAGGTCGCCATCGCTGCGGCGGACGCGATCATCGCCTCGACGGGCTACGAGGAGATCGGCCTCACGAGCCTTTCGACCGCCGACTACACGTTCGTCGCGGAGGTGGCGAGCGAGATCCGCTCGCGCCACCCCGACGTCAACGTGACGATCCCGAGCACGCGCGTCGACGCGTTCACCGTGGACCTGACGGACGCGCTCGGCGCGACACGCCGATCCGGGTTCACCTTCGCGCCCGAGGCGGGCAGCCAGCGGATGCGCGACGTCATCAACAAGGGCGTGAGCGACGACGAGATCGCGCGCTGCGCGGACCTCGCCTTCAGCCGCGGCTGGAGCACGCTGAAGTGCTACTTCATCATCGGGCTGCCCGGCGAGACGATGGACGACGTACTCGGCATCGCGGCGATCTGCCGGCGTCTCCTCGCGGTCGGGCGTCGCCACCATGGCGACCGGGCGCAGGTGAAGGCGAACGTGAGCACGTTCGTCCCCAAGGTGCTCACGCCGTTCATCTGGGATGGCCAGGACCCACGCGACGTCATCCTCGCGAAGGTCGCGGCACTCCGCGGCGCCCTCCGTGGGAAGGGGCTCGACCTTTCGTGGGACGACCCGGACGCCAGCCTCCTCGAGGCGGCGTTCAGCCGGGGCGACCGGCGGCTGGGCGCGGTCGTGCGGCGAGCGTGGGAGACGGGGGCAAGGTTCGACGCGTGGAACGAGCACTTCCGCTTTGACCTGTGGATGGAGGCGTTCGCGGAGGAGGGACTCGACGCGGCGTGGTACGCGCAGCGGGACATCCCGCTCGACGAGCACCTGCCATGGGAGCATCTCGACGGAGGCGTCACGACGACGTTCCTCCAGCGCGAGTGGACGCGCTCGCGAGAGGCGCACACGATCCCCGACTGCCACTGGGACGCGTGCCTTGACTGCGGGATCCCCGACGCGACCGGGTTCGCCTGCAAGACCGGCGAGGCGGGTCCGCGCACGATGCTCGTGACGGTCGACCCGCTCTCTGCCGACGCGGACGGGCTGGCGGGGCGCCGGTGGAGGTACTCGGGGCCGCCCGGCGATCCCCGGCGAGCCGGCATCGACGGGCGGCCCGCGGCGTCCCCGGACGAGGCGGTCGTCGCGACGCGCGGCGCCTGACGCCGGGGCGCCTGACGCCGGGGCGCCTGACGCCGGGGCGCGGGGAGAGAGCGGTCAGTCGACGGGCGCGGAGCTCGGCCCTCCAGGGTGCGGCGCCGCGAGGGCCCTGGCGAGGTCGCTCTCGTGGTCGGAGAGCCGTCGGAAGAAGTAGCGGTAGACGTCACGCGCCGCGGCCGCGATCGGCACCGCGAGGATCGCCCCGAGGAGGCCGTACACGGCGCCCCCGAGGACCAGCACGAAGAGCACCGCCGCCGGGTGCAGCTCCACGGCGTCACCCTGGATCTTGGGGACGAGGAACGTGTTCTCGACCTGCTGGACGGCGAGGTAGAGGACGAACACGGCCAGGACCGCGACGGGCGAGACGGTCGCCGCGAGGATGACCGCCGGTATCGCGCTGATGATCGGCCCGATGATCGGCAGGAGCTCGAGGACGCCGGCGACGACGGCGAGGATCACCGCGAAACGGGCGAAGACCGGGTCGACGAACACGCCGAGCAGGAGGAGCCCGACGAGCGTAGCGAGCCCGACGACGCTGCCGAGGACGAGCTG
>Ga0194043_1000326_pt1 | contig 25918 bp, 13 predicted proteins | sample JunL4415m_MetaG_FD_161274 | JGI IMG/M metagenome (GOLD analysis project Ga0194043, IMG submission 161274) | Anoxic zone freshwater microbial communities from boreal shield lake in IISD Experimental Lakes Area, Ontario, Canada - Jun2016-L442-15m | ecosystem: Environmental > Aquatic > Freshwater >...
CCTTCGAGCAAGATCGTCGGCATGCCCGGCGCCCAAGGCGCCGTCACCGGAATGCAGGGCGCATAAACGCCCGTCACAGAGAACGTAGCGTTTGAGGGATTCGCCATCGATTGACACATCACAAAAGATGGGATGTTGTCCATTGGAATTGAGGCGGCAATATTGGCCGCGATAGGTCCATCGGCAAGCACCGTCGACTCCACGATCAACGTCATCGGCACCGTGCCGAACGAACACTCGAGAATCGATCCGAGGTTGACAAGTTCACCGGCCATTGATTGGGTGCTCCACAAAAGAAGGAATTGTGATCTATTTTTTTATCTCTCACCAACAGCCGATTCTAGGGCATGATCGCAAATGCTGCATCGCTGCGATCGAAAGCCGATGGCTCACTCAAAATCCACGTTGTCCAGCCCAGTCGGCTGCCCGCAGGGGCGCCGTCTCTGGCGAGTGAATTGCCGCCAAGCTGCGTCATTGGCACGTCGCTGGCACGCAGCAACGGACGCAGGCGAATGTGAAATTCGAGCCCCACGAAAAGCCTCGCCAGATCGCCGATGGCCGCCAAACCTGTGGTGCCCGGCAGCCGATCCCGAAAGCCTTCCAGTGTGAGTGGGCCAATCGAAAGCTCGACGATCGATTGCACATTCCAGACGCGGGCACCGGCAATCGCCCCAAAGCCCAAGCGAGCATTCAAACCGTCTGGATGCCCTGCGAAGCCCAGCCGGGTTTGGTCGGGTTGTTCCAGACTCAGCCAGCGACCAATAAACTGGTGCACCTGCACCGGCACCCTGTATAAATCGCTGAGCATCAATTCCAGCGACTCGGCGCTCCGAGGAAAATGCGCATAGTGGCCAGCATAACGAAAAATTGTTTCGTCATCGAGGGCGAGTTGCTGTCCTAGGCCGCGGCCTCCCAAGCCGACCAAACATGCCACTGCGGCCGTGATCGGGTCGCGCGGCCGGGGTGCGCCGTCGTCCCAAGCGGTGCCACTCCCGCGAATCATCGTCCGTTCATGCTGCACCGGATGCCGATACTTTGCCCATGCTCGATAGAGCAGAGAGATCGCCCGTTGCTCAAAGATATTGAGAAAGTGCCGAAGGGCACTATCGCGAAATCGGCGCATGCGATCCACAACCAGCGTCGTGTAGTGCCGTGGCAATACACCAGACGCACCCACCAGACCAAAGCAGGTGACGTCAAATGTCATCTCTGGCCCTCGCTCGCTGGGCGTGGCCAGATCTGTTGCATTGTCCGCAGCACTACCGGAAAAACTCGCTGCGGAAATCGCGCCACCGGGAAACCCAAGCATCGTGGCCGAACGCAGCACAACTCCCGGCCGTTGACCAGCCGCCGGTTCATTGGAACCCACTGCCGGGGGCGGTTGATCGCCGGCTTCCAGCGACGCGCGGTAGACGGCATCCTCGGCCAAGCGAACTGCTTGGAAAAATTCGAAGTGCTGTGGGGATTTCGTCAGCCTGTCGATCAGGCCAGAACCCGATTTCCCGCTCTCGGTGGCCATCTCCATTGCTCCTTGCGGCTTTCCTGCTGTCTCGATGTCGCAACCATGCGAGTGAAGGAATTGATCGTGACCCACGAACCAAAAAATCGCTCCATCACGCTTGAGAAAAGATACGCCGTGTGGTCTGAGAATCGCGTGTCATCAAGCTCGAGCTTAACTTCCAACCCCTGCGCAACGCCTGCCTGCGGCCCAGGCACGCGAGCAGCCACGCGTCTACTCGACACGCCAATCACCCCCTGAACCCATCGCTGCCGCTGCGCATAGTCGTCCAGATCGTCGAGCAGATAGAGCCCCAAAATATCGCGAAGCGCCGTCGAGGCTCGGCCATCTCCCCCATCGACAAGCGACAGGTGATTGAGCGAGAGATGCGAAATAATTCGCCACGCATTTCCCTTACCAGGCATGTGCCGCAGCGAGCGAGTGGGCCGGGTTAAGCAGACGATTCGCGATACCACCCCCTGCCCGTCCCGAAGCGTCATGCGCGGCCGGCCAACGGAAAATGGAAGCCGGGTCGGCAAATTGCGATTGGTGCAGGTGGCCTGCGCATGACAGACAAAATCGGTAACTTCTGCCGGCCCCCCGAATTCATTGACCAGCGAGAGCCAGACGTCGGTGGCTCCGTCAAAGGCCCCGTCTGGGCGAGGGTCGCTATGCGGGCGACGCATAGCTGACCATCTCACTTGCTGCTTGAGTGCCGAATCTTCGTTGATCGATCCGGGATGGGTCGTCGTGGGCTTACGATCGCTTGCCCCATGCGCCTGACCGCTCGGCGCATAGAAGGGGAGCATTGTGAAGGGCTTGGATCCTGGCGCGCTGGCCATGACCGATTGAATCGAATGGATCTCAACGCCGCGTGGCCGACGTGCGTCGGGAGTGATGCAGTATTCGCTCTGTGTTCCAGAAATCCGCATCGGATCCAGACGCTGCTCAAAGAGGTTCACAATCGGAGTGCACCCCAAACGAATGGCCTCTGGAGTGACAACCCGCTCGAGTTCCCGATCAGATGTCGACAACAAAAACGATATGCAGAGTTTCGCATCGATCCGCTCAATCACTTTTTTTGGAAGCCCTTGCAGATCCACAAAAAGAAATTTCTGCGGCAATGCAAACATCTCCGAAAGCAGTCGGTAGCCCGGGAAGCTTCGCGGGTCGGTCGGAATCGCAGCATCCTCTGGATCAAAACCGGTGGCCACAAGTCGTTCTGGCGGCAGCACAACCGCCTCGGCATCATCGGGTCCACGGGAAATCACGATACCTACGCATCGAGTCAGAAGGAATTCGTAGAGTTGATAGATTGACTGTCCAACACCTGCGTGAAGATGAAACCGGAGCGATTCCAGATCCATTTTTCCAATGGGCATCTCGTGTGAAAACGTGTCGATTTCAAGATCCAGCACAGCGACAGTGTTATTGGGTGGCACGATCGGCAGGCGAAACGGTGGGCCTGCGAGCTTGGCCGCCGTTACTTTCAGCGGCCAGAGCCGCAAATCAAAACAGGTGCGGTAAAGACACGTCTCTCCGTCTACTCCCTCAGATTCGAGGGCACTTCCACGTGGCACACGATGGCCTTTTACAATCGCCGCCTGCTTGGGGTCGATTGTCATCTCCACGATTGCCATCGACGGCACAGGCCGCAGATAGTGGGGATAGAGCAGGTCGAGCAAGGCATCGGTGAACTCTGGAAAATCATCGTCTAATCGCTTGTGCAGCCGAGCATTCAGGAATGCCACGCCCTGCAACAGCCGTTCGACGTGCGGGTCCTGCGATTCGTTTTTCCCGAGGCTCAAACGGCCAGCAATTTTTGGATGCTGACTGGCGAACTGCGCGGCCTGATTTCTCAGGATCGAGAGTTCTCTTTCGTAAAACGGGAGCAGTTCTTCGCTCATGCCACGCCCTCGACTAAAAATTCACCACTGGATGTGTCAAACGACGACGAGAGCCGCACCGCCTCCCGCAGCGGCTCTACGACGAGCACGGCCTCAATTATAAATCGAAGACTCCTGTCAATCGGTCGACGCTGCTGGTCAGCCAAATGGGGATACACACGCACGTTTTCCAGCCGTGGCTCGAATGAAACGATTAACAATTCGATGCGTTTGCAGAGATTTGTCAGATCGTGGTCATCTCGCACTTCGAGGCTCTGAAGGCTCGGGAGGCCGTAGTTGAGCAGCGATGATCGCAATTCCTCGAAATGCTCCGGCACATTTTCCAACGGACAGTTTGCGTTGAGCAACTGCTGAACGTCGCGACGCAGGCTCTGCTTGATCACTTTCACGACCATCCCATCGTGCCACTGCGGCTCCTCAGATTGGTCGGGGCGGTCGTCGAGCAAGCGATCGAGCAGGCTCGGCAGGAGTTCCTCGCGGTTGGAAAGCGGCGATGGCATGCGTAGCACACGTCACAAATGTGAAAAGGGCACAAAAGGCTTAAGGCTGAGTAAATTCGATGGTTTCGATCGACATCATATCGATTGAGTCCTCGCCGTCGATTACAAAAAGGCGGCGACCGACCCCTACGACAGCCTCTCCATCAGAGCCAATCCAGTCGGTACGACGGCCCAGACGCGAGGCATCATCTTCGCCGTGAAGGGCACCGCCGCCGTAGACAGCCGGCAAGTGAACCTGGGCATCGAATGCGTCTCGAACAACCATCCGCGCCGGCCTCCACAAAAGATCGAGCGGTCGCTCTGGTGGAGTGAACTCGATCAACTCAACGCGGTTCATCGGAATCCAGTAATACTTGCCAGTTCGCGTCAACACCTCAAACACTCCAGCGGTAATGTCATCCAGATCGCGAATGTCGGCAAATGGCTTTGGTCCGATCATCCCTGCAATTGCTGGCCGCTGCAATTCTGCTTGCTCAACGATTTTTCCAGCACCAGCGACGTCGCCCGCACGCAGCAGCACAAACGCCTCCAGCCGCGCTCGCACCGCATCGTCCACGCCGTCCAGCAGCTCTGGAACACGTCCTTCGCTAAAAAATTCTCTTCTGGCCGTTTCGGCTCGCAGCAACTGCCGCAAGGGCGTGGCCGCCACCGCCGACCGAGGCTCCAGATTCATCAGGGCATCGAGTTGGCCATCGGCGCGTTCTATGGCACCAGAAAGCACGAGCAGCTCTGCCAAAAGCCATCGCGTTTCAAGGTCGGTGGGTGATGCTTTGACTTTTGCCGTTGTGGCCTCAACGGCCGCTTGCAAATCCCCAGTCTTGAGAAGTTCGTGTGCGGATGCCATTGCTTTTTTTCCTCGTGTGTTGTGGTGCAAATTGTGAATGCGAGAGGTCGTAACACTGCCAAAGGCTACTTGATTTCTGGACGAAGGATTGTCGTTACCAGCTTGAGTGTGGCATCGATTTGATCGAGTTGGAAGTGGGGTTGTAGCCACATAATGACCCGGTAGGATCCGGCCGAGCCAGGCTCTTGCCGAACCTCCACCCGCGCAGCCCTCAGCGGCAGGCGAGCCCGCACTTCCGGAGATGCTTGATCGTCGGGGGTGACATAAGCGCTGACCCATTCATTAAGAAACCGTTCGAGTTCTGCTGTCTCGGCAAACGACCCCACCTTGTCCCGGGCGATCACCTTCAAGTAATGAGCAAAACGGGATGCACAGAGCACATATTGAAGCATCGATGAGATGTGAGCATTAGCGGTTGCCGCAGGGGATGTGAATTTTTCAGGTTCATGCAGCGAGGCGTTGGAATGAAATACCGCCCGACCATCAGAACCAGTTGCGCACAGAGGAATCAGGCCCGCTTCTTCTAATTGGTCTTGAGCATCCTGCGTGACAAACACCTGCGTTGGCCCGCGAATGGCAGACGTTTCTGGAAAACCATCAAAACCATCGACAGGAAGATCTTCCACCAGACCGCCCCCATTCGAGTTGCGAGAGCCACCGCGAATGTCAGCAAACCATCCCGTACGTCCAAATTCTCGCAATACGATGGCTGCAAATGGCCAGACTCCACTGATCCAGAGTCGCTGTCCGCTGCCAGCACCGTCCACTTGCTCGCGATAGCGGAAGCCTCGCTTGGCAAACGTGCGTTCCTGTGCGGATTTTCCTTCGGGCCTGCCAATCCATCCATCGTACGGCAGACGCCCCAGCACGCCCGGCAGCGGCATCCCCAGAAACCGGCTCTCTTCTCGCTGCCGCAGCGATCGCCATTTCACAAAATTTGGGGATGACTGAAAAGTTTTGAGATCGAGAAACTCGTTGAGATCGGCGTGGGAATTGATACCCAGCAGATCGGGCGACGGAGCCGCCAATAGCGGAGCAAACGAAGCCGCCGAAACCTCCGATAATCCCGTCAGCAGGCTCACGTCATCAGGATGCTGACTGAATTGATAATCGGCAATCAAAAGACCAAAAGGACTGCCGCCGGCTGTGCCAAATTCTTCTTCGTAGACCTTTCGCCACAGCACCGAACGATCAAATTCCACTGCGCTGGAACGATCGCGAGCAAGCTCTCGTTTCGAAGCATTCAATATTCGTATCTGCACACGACCGGCCCCCTCGCTGGATGCGTCAGCGCTCGCCGCCTGTTTGACCAGCCAGAAAAGCCCCCGCCAGCAAGATTCTACTTGCTGAAATCGAGCGTGATGGAGAATTGTGTCAAGCTGTCGCGAAATGGCATCGTCAATGCTGGCAATATCGTCGCCCAGCCGTGCAGCCAATTCTGCTGGTGAGAGCTTTTCACCAACCGCCACCCGAACTGCCGCCCACGCCTGTAACGTGTCGGCTGGATTGGTTGCTCCCAAGAGAGACGCTGCTGCCACGCTTCCGGTCGAAAACGACTCGGCCAACCGAAAAAGGCCCTGCACGCTTTGTGCAGTCGCTTCAGCCTGACGACTCTCCAGTGGCGCAAGAACAGCCCCAACCGCTTGGTATATGGAATCCGCTTGTTCTGAACGTCCAGTCGGCATCGTGTTCATGCAACACCACGTCGACCTAGCATGCAGCCATCACGCCACAGCGACCTGAAAGAGCCCGCAGTTTATATTTTGGAAATCTTGCGAAACGCCTAAGCACCTTTTGCAAATGCCGGGATCTTGGCAACCATCCGCATGCTCGAAGTGAGCTCTTCAAGCTGCAGCCACGGCCGGAGCCAAGCCACTGCGTTGTAACTTCCTGGCGCACCAGGAACCTCCTCGACTTTGATCGAGGCTTCTGCAAGAGGAAACCGTGCCTTGGTGTCGTTGGAGGGATGCGGATCAGTGGTGACGTAATTGGCAATCCAGCGGCGAAGCCATTCTTCGCAATCCTGACGCTCCATAAACGATCCAATTTTGTCGCGGGCAATCACCTTTAGGAAGTGCGCGATTCGCGATGTAGCCATCATGTACGGCAAGCGAGCGGAAATCGCTGCGTTTGCTGTGGCCTCTGGGCGGTCGTACTTCTTAGGCTTTTGCGTTGTCTGCGAACCAAAGAACACAGCGTAATCGGTATTCTTGTAATAGCACAGCGGCAGAAAACCGAGCTTGGAAAGCTCCGCCTCGCGGCGGTCAGTGATCGCGATCTCCGTTGGACACTTGAGCATCTTGTCGCCATCATCAGCCATAAACACGTGCGCCGGCAGGCCTTCCACCTTGCCGCCGTTTTCAGCTCCACGAATCGCCGTGCACCACCCCGTTTTTGCAAAGGCATCCGTGAGTTTGGTACCTAAAACATACGCGGCATTCATCCATGCGTAGTTTTCGTGCGGCACCGGCTTGGCATTGCCCTTCTCGTCGAGGTCGACTTCTTCGAAGTCAAACTCGTCGACCGGCTTGGTGTCCTTCCCAAATGGCAACCGTGAAAGCGTTCGCGGCATAGTGAGCGTTACAAAACGGGAATCTTCCGAATCGCGGAAACTACGCCATTTTACAAACGACTCGTCCATGAATATCTTTTCCAGATCGCGTGGCTTAGAAAGCTCCGTAAAGCTTTCAAGGCCGAGCAACTTGGGATCCGCCGACGATAGGAACGGACAAAAACCCGCTGCGGAAACCTGTGACATTTTCGTGAGCAGATCGATGTCTTCCGGATGATTCGTAAACTCGTAGTCACCAATCAGAGCCCCATAAGGCTCGCCACCAGGCGACCCAAATTCCGCTTCATAGATCTTTTTAAATGCTTGGCTCTGATCAAACTCAACGGCTTTATCAAGATCTTTAAAAAGCTCTCGCTTTGAGACATTGAGGACCCGGAGTTTGAGCTGCACGCTCGTCTCTGAGTTCATAACCAGATAATGCAAGCCGCGCCACGACCCTTCGAGCTTCTGGAATGTCGGATTGTGCATGATGGCAGCAAGTTGCTTCGAGAGCGCCACATCAATGGCCGCGATCGCCCGATTGACTGTCTGGGTAATGTTTTTATCGAACTTTACCGTGCCCTTCAAAGACTCTTCGACGAGCGAACGAATCAGTTCATCGCGACGAGGCTTCTCGACAGCGCGAGGCATTCGTTGCGTGATCTGATCGAGCAGGCTCCCCGCAGATGCTGCTGCGGCGGCCGATGCCGGTGCGCCTTGTGCTTGTTCTCCAGTACTCATGCGGCACCTCCTTCCGGCGTGGTGCCGCCGGCTGCATCTTTCCCTGATCCATCGGCTGAAATACCCATTTCGCCGGCGAGCTTTTTGAGTTGCTCATCGTTTTGAAGAATCTTTTCGAGTTCTGATTCGAGTCCATCGGCCCGATCAACTGCGCTTAAGAGTTCGCGCAGACGGTTTCTGGTGTCGAGAAGTTTTCGCAGCGGCTCAACCTGTTCCACAACTTTGGCTGGCTCGAAATCCTCGATTGACGAAAATTTAAGCTGCACTGCCATTTCGCTGCCGTCGTTGGCAAGCGTATTTTCCACTTTCATCTCGGCGCCCGGCGTCATGCGACGCATCACTTCATCGAACGAGTCCCGATCGATCGAAACAAATTTTCGATCCTTGAGTGGCTTGAGGGGTTCGGTTGGGTTTCCAGAGAATTCACCCATTACTCCCACGACGAAAGGCAGGTCTTTTACGACCACGGCCCCTTCGGTTTCAACTTCGTACGTGATGTGAACACGCGGCTTGCGAACCCGCGTGAGCTTTGAATGGATCGACTCGGGCATTTGAAACCTCCGAAGGCCGCCGTAGGTTCGAGCAGCCTAAAAAATGAAAATGGGACCGAAAATGAAAATGGAGAAAAATTGTCTGCAGGAACATCCGTCAGGAGCGAGCAGTCTCTTGGGGAGTCGTTGTATACGAGATGGCGATTCTGTCAATCATTTGTGATGAAAAATAGGCTTTTGAGCTTCTAGCCGAAGGGGCTCTAGGATTGAAGGGTCTCTAGGATGAACCCGTGGGCGGCGCATCGATCCCTACAAATTTGAACAGGGACTTTAGGGCCGATTCATCGGCAATCAGTTCGCGGAAATAATCGGCCCGTGGAAGCCTTCCTAAACGAACAACGTTGCGGATTTGAGCGGCAATCAGACTGTGCGGGTCGTGGCGGTCAAAAAAGCCGGCAATGCTTTCGAGTTGCCGAAAGGCATCCTCTCGCCCGCCCGGAGTCGCTCCAGGCCCCTCGGTTCCAGTCGCTTCGGTCGATGCCGTGGTCATAGGCTGACTGCTTTCAGCCTGTGGCTCGGCAGGAATAGCCTGCGGGGCAAACGTGCGAATGGCCGTTTCGCACTCCTCAAACAATGCCCGAATGGGCGAAGCCGGCACCACCCCAGCCCCTGTCGAGGCATCGTAGACAGACTGGCAAAGCGCCTCCCACGAGTGCTCGGCGGCCTTGATCTCGAGGTATGTCGCCTTTAGGAAATCCAGCGGGGTTGATTGAACTGCCTGGCTAAACTGCGCCGGCGAGACCGCTCCACGAGACACGGCCAGTTGGATTTTCTCTGCATCATTTTCATGAGCGAGTTCCAGACTGCTTTTCCAGTGGCAAAGCCCAAACGTATCGCCAGAGCGATCCGCCGTAAGTGGGATGTGCTGAATCGCTGGAATGATCAGCCCCTCGGAATCGAGTCCTACCAGTCGCACGATCGGCATTATGCGTTCTTCCAAAATGGTGGCCGGTTCTGCCGGGCCATCCTCTGGATCTGGGATTGGATAAAGATGATCCCACGTGCCTTCGATCATCGCGCGAGTGATATCGAAACCGGCTGCTAGGCCAGCAAAACCGTCTGTGCGAGAAAGTGCTTCGATACAAAGCGACGCGACGCTTGTGTCTCGTGATTGTTTCGTCAGCACTTCCAACGACTTGTCTCGCAGTTGCCGCCAAATGACAACGGCCGCCGGCCAGCCTCCTTCGGATGCATCGCCGTCGTCGGCATGCCGCTCCAATCGCCTGGCTTCTTCTCGCAAATCGCGAAGGGATGACCGCAATGCGCGGGCTGTTTCATCCCCTTGCAGATTGATGCCACACGGATTATCTCCCCCCAGCGGCGTTCGAAACAGATTCGAGTCAAGCTGAATGGAAAGCGGCATGCGTTCAACCAAAGCAGAAAAAAGACTGTTGATTCAATGGAGAGAGTACGACAAAGCCAGAAGTTGCAGGCCCTAGAGGGCGTGAGATTCCTTCGAGTTCTCTACTATTGCATGCCACTTAATTGTAGTCAAAAAAAGCCCCGCAACCCTATCGCTTTGATCCACCTGCCCTCTGTCGGCTGATCGGGTTGTGCGGCTGCGAATGATTATCACGCCATTCGCCACCAGATAACGATCAGCAGGCAAAAAATGCCCGCCAGCATGCAGGCGTCGAGGATTCGCATGACTCTGACTAAACGGCAGTTCGAATCATCCCGAGCCAACCGTGCAGCCGTCCAGTCGAGATCGCCCTGAACTTCGAGAAGTCGATCAAAAATACCACCGACAAAAGCGTGTTTGCCGCCGGCTGCGGTACTGCCAGCCGAAAAAAGGTAGCAGCCGGCCAGCATTGCTCCACTACCGTGGGCCGCCGTGTTCAAAACGCTTGCAAGCATCGCGGTCACTTGTGGCATGAGATACAGCCGTATCCGACACACCATCCCAACGAGATGGCGATCCGCCGGTTGATCTTCAATCTTTTTGGTATCGAGGAGTTGCGCAACGATCATATCGTCCAGCGCACCGCAGGCTCGCTGTGACACGGCTTGCATCTGTTCGGGCGTCGCCGGCAGATTGATCGGAAATACTTGACCGATCGTTTTTTCTCTTCCTTCTTTTCCGATGCGTTGAAACAGATCTGGGAATGCACTTTCCATTTCCAATCCGCTGGCTGCTACCACCACGGGGAATCGCAGTCCAATCGCTAGGGAAATCGTCGCTAGGTCTTCGCCTATAGCCGCAGCCACCGCGCCGGTTGCGGCTGACCGCGTGGCTCGAAAATCGAGCGGCACAACTGCCAAAACGCCGTTGATCGGCGCGAGGGGTTCCCGGGCGTGCTGCAAAAGTTCGCAGACAAATTTTAACCGCTCGGTCGAATCCTCTCGTTCTTTTGGCGTCAGTATGTCTTGCCCAAATCGATCGCTTGGTATTCCCGACTCGAGTGCTCCTTTGCCGCTGCGCAACCGTTCGCTGGCAATGCTGGCCTGGCCGACGCCCGAAAGACAAAGAAAGACGGCTTCGGAGCCACCGGAAAAATGCAACGGCGCACTGCCCGGCGGGGAAGCCAGCACCGTCAAATTGATCGGCGCATTTTGAAGAATGCTTCGCTCTTGTTCCTGGCCATCGGTGCCGAGCAAAAGAAAAAGAGGAACATCCTTGAGGCTCACCTGCTGCCGAGAAAGCTCTACAAGAGCCACATTCCAAGCCGCTTCAATATCTCCCCAGCGAGACGTTTCTCCGCGATCCAGCCAGAGTCTCGCGGCATAGTAAACGAGTATCGGCACTAAAAGCAGGAGCAGAAAAAGAACAATTGCCTTGCCGGGAGACCACCATGACTGAAAAATGGAGGCCTGCCCCAACAGAAGCACCATCAAAAAAGCCAACACCACTACAAACAGCTGAAAGACCGCGACCGTCCATGCGATGCGAGCCGAGAGCGAGGAGGCCAAGAAGCCGCGATAGAATTGCGCGCATCCATTCCATGGCAGCGCTAATAATTTGAGTAACCAATCCATAAATACCGTCTTGCCCTAGGGCCCGATGCGGTCGCCGCAGGGCCTTTCGAGACACCGCGAGTTCTTTACCAAAGGCCGCACTATAGAGAACGTACTCCCCAGATGAAAAATGCGATCTGTAGCCCGGCCCCAAGAACCTCAAAACAGCGGGGCAGCGACTGCAGTCGCACAGGTCACGAAACGACTTGCAGCCAGACCCACGCCATCACGATTAAAATAGCGGCGAGCACCGTTGTCGCAAGGCTTTGCCAGACAAGATTACCCTTGCCCCACAAGGGCGGCGCCCCGGGGAGCTCGGGAGCCGATGCGATCACATTGCCTCGGCCAAAACCAAGTTGGAGGTTTTGAGAATTTGCCTTGAGCCATATTTCTAGAGGCTCTGGTCGGTCGCGAAGTATGCCGCGAAAGCCGACGAGCACCGCCGAAAAGAAAATGGTGCTCGCGTCCCGCACTGGAAGCGCTGCCGCCTTCTCGGCCCGATCGTAAAATTCGGTTGCCCGTCTGCGCATGCCAAAAAGCTCAACTTCCAAGGCATGATTTTCCCACCACGCTTGACCGATCCACGGCAGGTCAACGATCAAAATCTCGTCCACCATCGCCGCAATCGCATAGCTGGCCAGTTCCCATTCCGGAAGGCGAGGCCCTCGCATTTTGGCCGCGGCCCTATCAAACGCGGCTCGCAATGTGGCTCGCTCAACTTCAACGGGGCCAGCTTTATTTTTTTCGGCACGATCAAAAAGATCGAGTGCTTCAAGAAAAACAGGCACAACGGCAGCGGTGAAATCGGGGGTCATGGTGGGGGTGCGATCGATGACTGCGTCACTTTGGAACAACGAACAGAGCAAATTCCAGAGCAGCCACCCGCCCCTCGTAAGAAACCTCGATGCGACGTCGGCCTACAAGTTGTTCCGCATTGAGAATCGCAGAATCGCGGACGCGAATCCCGAGCGTCTGACTCAACTGCACGGCCTTGTACGCCGGGCTGTCGGTTCCAATTCGGTAATACTGCCAACCGCTTTTGGCAGGCACCGCCCGCGGCGGACGATCTAACGGAAATAGCTCTAGACCGGGCACTCCCATGCGAAATAATCGTTCCACTTCGTCAGCACTGCCAAGCTTCCAGTCGAGATGGCTGTTACCCATAAGCAATCGCTGGCATTCCTCCTCGGGGATGTCGCCTCGCAACACTCCCACGTAGGTCTGCCAGTTGGATTGCAGCCATTTTGGATCGAGCGTCACCGAGAGAATCGACGGCCCAGTGCCGACAAAATACCGTTGCTCGAATTCCGTAGCGGCAACTCGGGCGAGCATTCTCTCGATTTTTTCCTTTATAAAATGGAAGATCGTCGCAAGATCATCGTGGTCGTAGAGGGGGAGTTCCTCGAGCCGTCGCTCTGGCTCGAACACTGCGAGTTGGCCTGCCACACGGCACAGTTCGGCATACGCCTCCCGAGGATGGATGCCTTGGGCAAACGCCAGAACTCGCAGCACGGCCTGCGATTCAAGCATCTTTGAGAGCATCATCAGCCGATCCAGATCTCCAGGCTCGGAACTCGAAAAGCCGACTTGCCTGCTCACCGCTTGTTCAGCAAGCACCTCGACCTTGCGGCTCACTAGGTCGTACACGCTGCGCACAACGCCTAGGCCAAGCGGAGCCCAAGCATCCACGGCGAGCATTGGCGGGAAAAAGTTCTGGTCGATTTCTGGCGCCGATTCGCGATTTTCGGCACGACGGATTTGCGCGATCGGCAACAGTTCGAAGCCTGAAAGATCTTCTGTGGATAACTTGAGCGTAACGTTGAGCCGGCGAAACTCAACTTCTTGGTCGTTGCCACCGGCCGTGTCATCTTGGAGCGACTGTCGCACGATACTTGAACGACTGCGACCCAACGGACCCGGAGGCGAAATGTTCCCGCTTGACGGATCGTACCGTGGCACTGCCAGATACACCCGCAAAGTATCGAAGGTTTGCAATGCATCACCCAACGCTGTCGAGAGCTTCGCGAGGTCGCTGCTCGCGTTTTTGAGGCTCACGCGGTCGGGCTCCTCGCCCGGCTCCAGCCACACGAGTGTTCCGTCTCGAAAACGTGCCTGGCAGCCGCGTAGTTCGATCTGATGATTGGCAAGCGCCGCCGGATCAATTTCGAGCCGCACAATTCCGTAGTTGCACGGATCGTCGGCCATGCCCGAGAGCGCTATACGCTCCGACCAGTGCCGCTCAAGCGATTGAAATTGGTGGGGCCGAAGGAACATTCCCTCCGACCAGTGAACAGGCAGATAACGCATGAAATGGATCCGAACGAAAGATGAGGCCTTGGCACCTGCGACAAATAAATAAAACGACGCCCCAGCGAGATGAGCACCAGCCTTTTTATTTGAAGCCCTATCGTAGCAATCCCGTCCGAGTGGGTAAACTCTTGTCAAGAACTGATTTTGCCGCCCCCCATTCTTTCATTTTTCACAGTTCAAAGGTCTGTCGCCGTGACACCATCCAATGCCGCGCCTGTCCGAACCGTTCGCTGGAAAGGAGCATCCACCGACGGCGTTCCGCAACGAAAATATTGGCGTGTCGGGTTGATCCTAGGGCTTATCCTTGCTGCGGTTGTTCTTGTCAGCGTGATTGTCGCTCTGCTTCTGGCACCATTATTCACCTGGAAGACGGCGTTCGTTTCTCTCGTCATCGATCAGTACCGGATCGGTTCGCTCGCGGCAGTTCCGTTTGCCATCGAAGACAAGACCGCCTTGGCCGCGTCGCTGGCGCACTCGCTTCCAACCGATCAAACAACCGATTCAGTGCATTTAGTCGGTTTTGAAACATCCGCTGCCATCCGGGAGCGACTCGGCAATCGTCTTTTAAACCTTCCTTTGCGATCGAAGGATGTGCTGGTGGCCTACGTGCGAGCACAGTCGATGGTTGCTCCACCTTCGCTCGATGCAGACGGCATCGAGCGCACCGACCCTCTCAACAATAAGGTGTGTCTGATTGCGAGTGACTTCCGAATCGAAGGGGAGCGGCCTCGGGGCCTTGTACCGATGCGAGAGCTTGTCGAGTCGATCGGTCGTGAATCATCGTCGACGACGTTAATCGCAATCGATTTTGGAGATCTTCGCTGGGATCCGCGTGCCGGCGTGATTGCAGGACTGGTTCCGAAGATGCTCGACGATGAATTTGCAGAGCCTCAAAGAAAAGCTACAGGTGCAAACTGGGTTGTTGGGTCTCACGATCTGTTTGAATATTCGGGAACCTATTTACCCGAGCGACGCACGTACTTTGCCCGGTCGCTGGAACTCGGTCTTTCGGGAGCAGCCGACGCAGCCCCTTGGGGCGATGGGGATCTTTTGGTGGAACTCGACGAACTCCTCCGTTTTGTTTCCGCTTGGACAAGCCAGTGGGCTCGACAGTCGAGCGGCGGTCGCAGTCTCCAAAATCCCGTGGTGTGGAAGCTCGGCGTAGGTCGCGTGCCACTCTCCTCGGTGCCGCCAAATATTGCCGTTGTGCGAGTGCCCGTGGCAAAGAAAAAAAATGCCGCTCAAGACAAGGCCGTTTCAGATAAGCCCAATCAGGAGAAACAGGAGAAGACTGCCCCAGAAAAAAAAGCTGAGCCATCCTCTCCAGCAGCAACCCAGCCTGCCCCCGTGCCGCAGCAGAAGTCTCCAGCCGGTCCCGTGCAAAACTCTTTGCCAAAAACATCAGCTGCCGTACCCGCCGCGAGTGCCCGGCGACCTGCTCTTTTTCAGCCAGAAAGCAAGGCTGCTCGCTTGGATGCAAGGAAGTTTTCCGCCGGCGTAGTTCTGACGGCCGCCGAAAAAGACGCTGCCAAGCCAGATGCCGGCCCTGCATTTCCAGCGGCGGCTCAACCGCCTGCTGCTGACGCAGCGACTCCGACGGCTGCCCCGAGCACGGCCTCGCCACCTGCGGAGGGCCCACCACCGACTGCCGCTGCGCCCGCGTCTGCCGCTGTACCCAAAAAGCCGCCGGCAGCGATCCCTCCACCCCCACTCGAGCCAGAAGTGTTGCCTCCTAACCTTTGGCTACTGATCGAGCAACAAAACTCTCGTCGAAAACAGGCACCAGCATCCGGACTGCGACCAGCCTTAGTTGATTTCGCGCCGCACCTCTGGGCCGAGCTTGTGGCTTTGGCAGGCTCCGCACAACTCCAAGCTCTTCAAAACGATTCGGGCTCTTTGCGAACCAATGCTTTCCTCGATCAATTCACCGCCGATTTGGCGAATCTTTCGGCTCATTCGAATACAGCGGAGGCTGTTGGGATTCGCTCGTCGCCGATTGTCTCTCTCCAGCAAACGCTCGAAAAAGCCGAATCAAAACATTTTTTTGAGGCATGGGAAAATGCTCCTCCTCGATTTCGCAATGCGCTCGCCGTGCGCAACGACGCCGTCGTCTCCTTGCTCGCCATAGTCAATCTGAACGCCATCTTTGCGGGCGGCTCTGGCACGCCGAAGATCGAACCCGCCACTCTTCTGACTGCCATCTCGCAGACTGCACGCTTGAGTTCAATCATCAATGGATTTCCTTCGATTTCTTCGCCGGATGAAGAGCCGCTGCGGCTGGATCCTTTGGACGACGCTTCTCGAAGCGTTTCCTTGCTTCTCGCCAGACTGAATAAATTGGTCGACCTTTTGTTTGTCAACCTGCTCGACAGCGGAGCCATCAATCAATCCACCGTTTCGTATACAGAGTGTTCCGCGGCCCTGAGGCTTCCTTTTTTATCGATGCCTCAGCGAGATGCGCTTGTGACGATGATCCGGCCGAATGCGGAAGCGACTCTGTCTGGGGATCAGTCCCCGGGGCCCGCAGACGAAATGCCTTTTGACGGGCCGTCCATGCTATTGGCCATCGGACGAGTGCCCTTGCCTCCCGAAACGCCTATTCGCATTCAACGCATTGATCTCGCGAATATTGCAGTGCTTGTCGACTGCCTAGCGGCAATCGTGGATGCCGCCGGCATCCTCTCCGATTCAACGTCTCACGCGCCACCGGAGATCGCCAAAACAGTCCGCGACATCTCGGACGTTCGAAGGGCCTGCGAGTCGCTCGCCTCATTTGCAAGTGACGAAAAAGTCGCCGTCGGGAAAATTCTCCAACTGGCGGCAAAGCTTTCTCAACTCTACTCAAAAGCTGCGTCTGAAGTGGATTCGACAACAATCAGTTCCGGTGGCTTCAGGGAAACAGATCGTGGCGCAGCACTGCTTCGCATCCTCGACCCGCGTGATGCAGAGAATCTTCCCACAGTTGAAATAGCTTCCATTCCTCGATGGGGAGTTGTGAATGCCGTTGGAATGGTCTTGCAGCCGATCGATGGCATTGATCTCGAGTTCCAAAAGCCTGCGTTGATCAGACTCGCGTTTGGTGATCGCGATAAAAAGCAGGTGCCCGTCAACGCAACACTTCGTCTCCGTTACGATCCGGCTGACATGCAGGTGCGAGCAAGCGGTGGTGGCATACTCGATCCGAATCGAGGCAACGTGCTGTCTGATCTTCCGCTGCGGACAGAGGGGTTGCGCCTAGAACTACTCGCAAACCGAAAAGCCACAGAGTCTGATCTCGATGGGCAGGTGCGATTGCGTGCCATTCTGGAACTTGGGGGGAGAACCGAGGAGGCTGAGCTGTATGTCAACCTTCCGTCGGAGCGCACCGTCACACTGTCGGTGCGTCGCACTCCAGTCGCAAACGCGGCGACTCGCAACGGCTGGATTCGCTCTCGCGTGTCGACGGACTCCATCGCGTCAGATGCTCTGGTCAAATCGACCGTGCAACTGCCTTGCCTGCCGAGCCGAATCACGGCGTGGGAACTAGGACTCGAAAACAAGGCGTCTATTCCCCGCACTGTATCAGTCGAAATCTACTCCGTTCCATCCAGCCAGCAACCTGGAGCACGGGAAAAGAATTGGAAAGAAGCAGCCGCTCAGATTTTGGATGGTACATCCACACTTGCAAAAATGGCTGTAATTGCAAAAGTTGAATTGCCGGTTTCACAATCGATGATATCGCTGCCACTCCCTCCCGAGGCGGTGCTTCCCGCGATCTTGCCGCTGCCTGCCCCAGCGGGCACTCCACCGGCCCCCGCTACTCCCGCTCCCGCTCCCGCTCCCATTCCAATCGGACCCGATCTTGCCCTATTGGTGCGAGAAATCACGGTCGGACAGCAGCCGCGAGCTTGGCTCACGCGGCTTTTTTTTGAAGTCGAACATCCCCGCACGCTCCTTGTTCCAACGGCGATCTGGAACAGTCGTGAACGCACGATCACCGTTGAAGTGAGCCCTAGCGACGCTGCTGGAAAAGGGGAGGGATTGCCTCCGGATGGCGTTCGGGTTTCAATGAAACCACTCTCCGTTTTTCCGGTGATTGGTCGCCAGCCAATCGAGCTGCGAAAAAGTGAGGCTCTCCTCACGCCTTCACGTCCTGCCGATGTTTTGATGGCAGTATGGAATGGCTCCGATCGATCTGGTCGAGCGTGGCTGGCCATTGACATTGATGGGTACCCACGCGCGATGGTAATGGCGGTCGACTGCTCTCAAGCCACTGACGGCGAGCGACAAGGTGCGCAGTATGACTGGCGAAACATCTCTTTTCTAAATCCATTGGCGAAAGAAACTGTCGTCAAAGCCCCAGCTGCCACCGTTGGATTCCACGTGGCAGCAGATGCACCGCCCGATTCGTTTCGAATGAAAAACGGTGTCGATACAAGCACCGTGTCGCTGAGTCTTCGCGAAGACCGTGGAGATGCGAGTGCTCCTCGCGAGGGTCGTGTTGTCTGGAGTGCGACGGCTGATCGACAGGTCGAATTCGTGAGAGGCAAGGCGGTTGTTCCTGGAACGCTTGCCGTGATGACCACTGTGCAAGACTGGAAAATCAATGCCTCCGGAGAAGGCTTTGAAAATATCGATATTCTTGCACAGGCGAGACTATCGATCCCGGGTGTTCAGCAACCCTTGGCGGACCAACGCCTGATGGTATTTGACGCCAGAGCGCCCGTTGTGGAGGCGCCCCCGAGCATGAATGTCTCAGTTGGCAAGCCGCTTGTGATTCCAGTGCGCGTGATGGACGATCCACGCGAGTCGTTTGCAGCGGCAGCCACGAAGCATCTGCCTGGAGTTTCTGGGGTCGATCATGTGGAGTGGGGCATCGATACCAAGGGCAATGGAGTGCCAGAGACCTGGCAACCGGCAGTCTCGTTGGGAGGCGGCGTGTATGAACTGCGTGTCGTTACAACGACGCTTCCACCGGGCAAGCAAACTCTGCTTCTTGTTCGGGCATTTGATCGAGCGGGGCTTTCGGATCCACCAGATCGCGTCTGGTTGACTGCCGCCGCTGTAGTTGCCAGAAACTGCATCGAAGGCCGTGTTATTTTGAATGGGAAAGGAGAGGCGGGCGTTCTGGTGACGGCCGACGGCCCGAGTGCTCCAAAGCCCATCAAGACTGACAAGGAAGGAAAGTTCAAATTCTCTGACGTGGACGCGGGGGATTACAAACTGCAGGCAACCGGCCCAATTCGAAACCAAAGTTATCGTTCCGAAATTGTGCCTGTCGTGGTGAGCCCTCCGCCGGCACCACCGGCCAGCGCGCTCTTGCCACTGAAGTAACCCGGATCGCACAGGCCGTTAAAGAGCGTGCAGGCAGCACCTGCGGATTTATCGGCAAGCTCTGCGAAACCGGTCTTCTTATGTGTTCGGACAAGTTTGCCAAGCGTATCCGACGATCACTCCCATAGTCTTCAAAAATGCTCAAGGAGGGGCTGTGGGATCTCAATACAGACGCATCGTTCTCGGAACGCTCGTTGCGTTTTTCGTAACGACTTTTGCGTCGTCCGCCACTGCGCAGACATCCACTGTATGGAGCATGCTTGGCATTGGGGCCGATCAGCAATCGTCTGACCCCGCCATTCAGGCTGCGGCCAAAGCAAAAGCGGCAAAGCATAAAATCTGCAAGAAGAAAAAGGCCCTGCAGTATCTGGCCGGGATGGGCTGCACTCCGGAACATCCGGAAGTTGGGCCTGCACTGATCGCAGCCATGAGCGACCCCGACGAGCCGGTTCGATACGAGGCAGTGAAAGCTGTTTTGCAGACAGCCAGTTCCTGTCAATCCAATAAAGAAAAACGGGCATCGGCCAAGGCAAAAGGCTGCAGCGATGCCCTCTGTGATCTCAAGAAAAAGATTGAAAAGAAATTCTGCGATTGCCTAGAGCGATTATGTGGCAAACTGCCACCCAAAGAACACAAGAAACTCAAGAACCATCTCAAGCGCAACGAGTGCGAATCTGATCCAAAGGCCGACTGCCTAGGTGGCAATGGGCAAGGGCCATGTTGCAGTCCAGAAATGCGCGCCAAGCTCACTGAACTTGCCTATGGACGCGACGAAAAAGGTTGCTTTCTAGAGACGAGCACTCGCGTCCGCACCATGGCAGAACAGGCGCTCAATGCCTGCCAGAGTTGCAACGGTGGGGCGTGTAACGGCGCTGGAATCACTGGCCTGCGTGAAATGGCACCGCCGGAACAGTTTGAAACGATTGGTGGCGATACCGGAGACTGTGAGCCCTCATACCGAGTGATTCCAAACCCTGCGCCACCAGCGGACCAGTTTGAAGTGATTCCGCTGCCAGCGCCCGCTTCCAAGCCGACCGCTCCGCAGGCGCGATTACCGGCACTCGACCGTGGAACCGACACAACAGTCGCACAGGCCTCTGATCCGCAGCAAGAACGGCCAGCGCATTCCGGAAGCCGTGCCTGGAAAGATCTTCTACCCGCGAAACAAGTCTTTCAATCGCCTCCTGTGATTGCTGCCGCGCCTCCCACAAAGACAAAAGTTTTAGGTCCTCGACTGATTCAGTGGCCAGCAATCGAGACATTCCTTGCCAGTAATGCTTCTGGTTCGAGATGGTTGCCCGAGCTTCTTTCATTCGACAGCGAGGACGAGGCAGGTCGCATGATCGGTGAACCACTATCGTCAGGAATTCTGTCTGCCTCTTTTTCACTCGCTCCTCTATCGAACAACTTGGCTTGCAAGAAAATGCCCGATGTCCATCGGGCCACCTCTTCGCTGGCCGGAGTTAATGAAAAACCCAAGCACTCTCGCGGCATCGGGATGCTGGCGGTGGCCTGCGCTATCTTGATGGGAATTCTCGCAATAGCAGCCGCATCCTCTGGTCGGCACAAACCCGTGAGTAGAAATCGAACGCAGCTTCACTCGCTCCAATCAATTCCGATGAGTCGACCCGTGCAGGCTACCCGTTTGTATAGGGGGGGGGCTGTACCGGAGGTTTTTGTCAACCTTCCTATGGGTGCCAATGGTTCTCGCAGCGTAAAATCTTCGAGAAGGGCTGCATAACCCACCAAAGCCCTGCAAACGATCTGTTCGCATGGATCGTGAAATGATCTACTGCTGAGTTTGCAAAGAGCATTCTTGTTTTTCGCGTGCTCAGCGGCGGTGTCCGTCACCTTATATCTTTCCCATGGAACCTGAAAACGACTCACCCCAGCCGCCAGCGTCGTGGCGAGGCAAGTCTCAGTCATCGAGTAAGCCCCGCTCGCCGGACAAGCCCGTTGTGCCTTTGCCTACGCCCGTCCGCTCGTGGGGTCGCGAATCGTGGCGAGAAAAGCCCGGCGCAAGAACCCGTACCCTGCAGTCAACCCTGCTCCTTGGGCGCCGCATAGGGCTTTCCGTCATTGCGATTGCGTTAGCAGTCACGCTGATCTGGATCCTTTTATCGATCAAACATCGAGTGCCGATCGTTGCAGTATTTGCCACGACATACCGCGCGCCTTTGGGTCCGATCGTGATGGCCGAAGAGGATCGGCAGCAACTCCAAAAGCTGTCACGGTCGGCAGGAAGCTTGTTTCATGGGAAACCGGCTCTCTTCGTCGATGAAAGTCAGTCGCTCATCGATGGAAATGCAAAAACAATCTCCACCACGCTTCAAAACCGTCTCGCTGCGGTGCGGCCCGGTGGGCCAAACAATAACATGGTTGTGCTTTACCTTTCGATGCTCGGCACGCTCAATCAGGATGGAAAACCCTGTCTGATACCCCCTGAAACATCCTCGATATCCAGTCGCGATGAGGACGAATCGTATCTCTCGCTGGAAACTTTGCTGAGTGCGATCCGTGCAGCGCTGCCGGCGCGCGTCGGCATTCTGGTTGTGCTCGACGCCTGCCAGCCTCGCAATCAGTGGCCACTGGGAGTTTTAGATGGCGGCTTTGCCCCCGCAGTGGAAGCCGCAGTGGAGGCCGCCGCGCACCAGCGACTGTGGGTGCTGGTGTCTGCGGGACCAGGCCAAGTCACGCACTGGAGCGACCTGGAGTCATCCACGCCTTTTGCACGTGAGTTTACGATCGGCTTCGAAGGTGCCGCTGATAATAAGCCCACTGGCAACCGAGATGGCAAGGTCGATCTCGGCGAGTTGGCGGCCTATGTCACGGACGCTGTCGATCGCTGGACGAATACCAACCGTGGAGAACGTCAAACGCCTCAGATTTTTCCAGCGATCAGCCCCACTGCGCATGCCGTACCGCTGGCATGGACAACTTCATGGAATCCGCCCACCACTGCCCACATTTCAGTCGATGCATTGCCCAGAATCGACCACGACTGGTGGCTTGAGTCGCACTGGAAAACTGCGGCGATTCTTCGAAAAACCGTGATCATGGAAAGGCCGGGCCTGTGGCAGCAATACCAACAACTCCTTTTGAGGGCCGAGATTCTGCGCAGTGCTGGTGTTGCCTACTCAGACCATTTGCTGCGACTGGAAACAATGGTCGAGCGAATCGAGAACGACCTGCGAGTCTCACGATTTGACGCGGCAGGGAATCTGCCATCATTTCGCCTGCAAGCATTGGTCGAAAGGAATGCGAGCCTCCTGCCGGAGGAATCCGAAGCACTCTGGAAAAAAGCACTGGAACAATACGTTCTCTCGCCACCGACCGTTCCTGCGCCCCAGCTTCAAAACAAGCCCACAACAGACCCTCAACTCTGGATGCTGCGGGCCAGAATCGCCCGCGACTGGTTGGTTGAGCAGGTCGAAGCAGGCAACGCCATTGATCGCACCATGCTCGGGCGATTGCTGGAATCGATCGGACATAGGCCGGATCAAGACGGTGTTGAACCACTTTCGCTGCATCTGTCTCGCATGCTCTACCAGTGGGTTGACCATCGAGTGTGGGCCGACGCTCCCTCGCTGGCTGGAAAACTAGTGCGACTGGCGAGTCGGGCACAAGATGCCCTCTATCCGACCGACGTGCGTACCGATGCGATTACGCGAATTTTTACACCGCAGATCGAGGCCCGAAATAAAATGCGGTTGGCTATCGATCTGACTTTTGTCGGCGATCCAGCATCACTTGTCCATGCCGCCCAACTCGTAGAGGAAAGCGACCAGCTTTTCAACCAGGTGCTGGCGATGAGCGATCTTGCCTCCCGCGCACTTCGCTATGCCGACACTGTGAATAGCGACTTGCCTTGGCTGACAGCATGGTGGGTAGGAGAAATGAGAGTGCTGGCAATCTCACAAGAATCTCGCACAAAGAACGACTTGGATCCAACCGCGTTTCGCTTTAGTAAAATCAACTGGGAACAGCTCTTTGAAACACAAAACGAGCTGAACCAAGTGTTGCAGCAATCCTTCGATCGTTCGGCACAATCCAATGCAAAGGTGACCGATCGCCAGATTATGCAAGCGGTCGCTGTGGCACGCGATCGACTGGAATTGCTCTATCAGCCGTTGCAAACAGCCTATGCAGACACCTGCGAGAATCTCGCAACGGGCGCTCCTGACACAGCACAAACACTCGGATCCATTGAACGAGTCTTAGCGGTGCCTCTGATTCAAGGCACGGATCGCATGCGGCTCTTGAGGCGGTCGTGCGATCTCAAAAGGCGATTCCTCATCGCCACCGGTGCACCGAATATCGAGAAAGAACCGCGGGGCCAGCCTGCCGGTGGGACGAAAGAGGCCGTCGCTGGCTGGGTGAACTGGCGAGAAACTTTCGTACATCCGCTGGTGCCAATTATTTCAGGACAAACCGTCGGCGAAGGGGGTATTCCTTCCGATAGCGTTGCTTTTGCAAAGACGGCTGGAATGCAACTGTTCGCCATTCGAGACGCTGCTAGATCGCTTCCAGCGGCGATTGCGGAATTTGAGCGAGAAAAAGCTCGCGTGGAATCACGCGGCGATGCTGGGGAGCTGACTCATGCATCGTTCATTGGTGATGAGGAACTCTTTGCTCGGCGACTGGCCGCCATCACCGGCCACCGATTGAGTCTCGAAGAGGTGCCCATCGTGCTCAAGAATCTTGCTGCAGCGTGGCACGACCGACTCCTCTTTGCCGCCACCAGCCGAATCGAAGATTTTTGGGCAGCTATCTCTGCCGATGAGACACCGTGGTATTTCAAGTCTGCTCGTCACATGCTCGAAACATCGGTCGACATTGTCAGGTCGACAGGGATTTCTCACGGTGATTCTCGCCGCAGAGAGCTTGAGCAACGGTTACTCGACCTGCATGAACGATCGCTTGAATACGCGACGCTGGAGCAGTCGCCGAATCGAATTATTTTGTTTCCGCCCGATTTTCAGTCTGACGTTCCGGCGAATCGCGTCCGTCTTTCGCCTGCCCGCGGCGTGCCAGCGGGTATCGCTTCGCTCTGGTTGGCGCCGTCTGTCAATGCGGCACCGTTGGTCGTGGCAAAGGCCGTCACCAACACCCCCGATGACCTGCTTCGAAAGCCCGTTGCACGGTTGCCTTTTCCTATTGGTGCCGATGAACAAACAACCGAACTTGAATGGAAGATCGATTCATCGGGCGCAGACTTCTTTTCGCAGGCCGAGGAGAGCGTGCTCGATATGGTGGTTTGGTACCGCGGTCACAGGATTGTCAGAGGACTGCCGGTGATGAAGGCCGATGCGGTTCGCACGATCGAATGGAACTCGCTTGCGCCCCAGCAACCTCGTGTGACGGTGCGCGGCGATCTGCCGAGGAATCAGTCTGTCGCAATTGTTTTTGACTGCTCTGGCAGTATGGGTCAGAAACTTTTGGACGGCCGCACCCGAATGGAAGCCGGCCGCGAGGCGCTCTTTGAGGTGCTCGATCTGATTTCAAAAGCTGGCGGCTGGAATGCATCGCTGTGGCTCTACGGCCATCGCACACAGTGGTCGCGGGATACCGGAGGCCGATATAAGGCCGGACTGACTGCCGCTGGCATCCTCGCTCGCGACACAACCGTCAAGGATGGAAAGCCGTTCTCGCTGCTGCCTGGAAACGATGTCGAGCAAATCATCGACATGCAGCCGCTGTCTCCTGTGGAAGTGCTGCGCATCCGCTCGCTTGTGGATGCGATCAAACCGGGGGGAGAAACGCCGCTGTATCTTGCAATCAACGAAGCTCTGCGAGCCGATTTTGCAGGACCAAACTCAGGCCCAGGTCATATCCTCGTCGTTACGGATGGGGCAAACGATCAAACCGGCGGCACGATTACCACCTATTCGGATGTCTTGCGAACGCTTTCGCGAACCAATTTTAGAAGGCCTGATCCGGTACGTATTGACGTGATCGGATTCAATCTGATGCCTGGACAATATGACCGCGAATTGCGGTTGCAGGAACTCAAGAGTTTGGCAACGGACTCCGCTGGCAAATTCTTTGAAGCGACCGATCCGGCAAAGCTGGCCGCGTCACTGCGACAATCGCTGCGGATTGTGCGATGGCATGTCGAGGGTGGGGCAGCGTCGAGGCAGGATGTGGAAATCGACGAGGCCTTCCGGCTGCCCTTGTCCATTGGCGGCCGCACGGAAACCTACGATGTGGTGCTCAATGCCGGTTCGTCGTCGCCACGGCGGCGAGTGGCTGTTTCGGGTGCCGAGGGTTTGGAGCTTTTTGTGGCAGGCCGGGGCCGCGGACTTGAGTTTCGCCGCTACGAAGGGGGCACTGAACAGGGGCTTCGAGATAGCCAAGAAAATGTGCGCGATCCGGTCGATCCGTCGCGACGGTGGTTTATCGGAGCCCATCTGGCCAAACGCGTGGGCACCACTGTGAACTTTCCGATTTCACTTCAAAACGGCGATCCAACTAGCTTCTCACCGAGGCCAGTAGAGATGTGGGTCGAGGTCACACCCAAAACAGCCAATGGAGTGGCCGTGTCACCGTATATTTTTTACGACATTGCGTATGAGCCCTCGCGTCCGGTGCCCGTAATCAATCTGGTCGCCAAACATTGGCCGGCGATTGCCACATCGGCGGATATCACAACTTGGTTTCGCTTTGTGGCCGCCACGCCAGAAGTATCGATTGCCGTGAACGAACTCGTGCCGGGAGTGGAACGAGTGTTTGAGATTCAAAGTCTGCC
>Ga0194043_1000327_pt1 | contig 25883 bp, 26 predicted proteins | sample JunL4415m_MetaG_FD_161274 | JGI IMG/M metagenome (GOLD analysis project Ga0194043, IMG submission 161274) | Anoxic zone freshwater microbial communities from boreal shield lake in IISD Experimental Lakes Area, Ontario, Canada - Jun2016-L442-15m | ecosystem: Environmental > Aquatic > Freshwater >...
AGTAGAGGCAGTCGACGGGGGGTCGGCAACCGTCTGCTTGCCCTCGGCGACCGCGGTCGTATCTGGCGCAGTAGATGAGGGGGCCTTGCGTCGGACCCGGGTGGCGATGGCTACCCCACCGGCCACTAGGGCGACCGGCACCACCACCACGAGGCCGATGACGACGTCGGAGGCTGCGGTCAGCGAGGGGACATCGATCACAGGTCGGGTCCGCCGACCGGCTCCGCCTCGACACGGGCGGTCGATCCTTCACCGGTGATCACCGGTGATCCCGGGGCATCCATCCGCCGGGCCACATCGTTCAGCGTCGGCCGCGCCAACTCGGCGGTATCTGCATCCACGGCGTCGGGTTCGGTGTCGGGTTCGGTGTCGGGTTCGGTGTCGGTGTCGGCAGACTCGGAGGCCAAGACTTCTGCCTCGGTGGCGACAACATCGGAGCCAAGGTCGACGACATCGGAGCCAAGGTCGTCAGGCTCGTCGCTGGCCTCATCGGCCAGGTCGGGCACAATCACCGGGGCGACCGCAGCAACATCGACCTTGGTCGTGGGGCGGGCGTCCAAGGTGTCGACGGCAGTCCGGTCGCGAGGGACCTTCTGGCTCACGACCTTGGACGAGCCGCCCGGGGCCATGGTGACGCCGTAGAGCGCGTCGGCCGCCTCCATGGTGCGCTTCTGATGGCTCACAATTATCAGCTGGGCCTCTTCGCGGAACTCGTTCACAAGAGCCAGGAAGCGCATCAGGTTCACATCGTCGAGGGCAGCCTCGACCTCGTCCATCAGGTAGAAGGGCGACGGCCGGCTGCGGAAGACGGCAAACAGGTACGCCATGGCCACCAGCGACCGCTCCCCACCCGACAGCAGCGACAAGCGGCGCACGTTGCGTCCAGCCGGACGCACCTCGACCTCGACACCGGTGTCGAGAAGGTTCTCGGGATCGGTGAGCGACAGGCGGCCCGTCCCCCCCGGGAAGAGCGAGGTGATCAGGTTGGAGAAGTGCTCGTTGACGTCGGCGAAGGCCGAGTCGAAGACATGCATGATCTCTTCGTCCAGCGTGCGGATGATCTGGCGCAGCTCGCGCTGAGCCTTGCGGACATCCTCGACCTGGGACTCCAAGAACTGGTGGCGCTCACCGAGCTCGGACAGCTCCTCCATGGCCAGTGGGTTGACCGGTCCGATGGCGGCCAGCTCCGTCTCGAGCTGCGCCACCCTCTGGACGGCATCGACCCCTTCGGCCAACTCGGGTACCGGCGCATCGATGGCGTCCTCGGGTCCACAGCCCAACTCGCGGCGCAACGTCTCCACTACCGCCTCGCGGCGCACCGTGGCCTCCACCAGGTCCAACTCGGCCTTCTGGAGTCGACTGCGGGCCGCAGCCAACTCGTGCTCACTGACCGCACGCTGGCGCCGCAGCTCTTCGAGTCGAGCCCCCCCGGCACGCACGGCCTCGAGCTGGCGGCGATGACGGTCACGAAGCGACGACAGCAAGGCGTCCAGGCCGGACTGCGCCTCGGCCACCACACCCATGAGGCGCTCGACGGCGGTGGCATCGGCCTCGAGACGGGTGCGGCGCTCGGCTGCCTGCTGGCGCTCCTCGGCATGCCCGGTCAGGCGGCGCTCGACCTCGACCAGGCGCTCGGCCAACACCCGGCGGCGCTCCACCAGTCCGGCGGTGCGCACCTCCCACTCGTTGCGGGCTGCCGCGGCTGCCGCCATCCGCTCGTCGATGTCCCGGCGGATCTCTCGGGCCGCCGCCACGGCTCCAGCCGCCGCTACCCGGGCGTTCTCCAACTCGGGCATACCCGCCACCAACTCGGCCACCCGGGCCGCATCGCGTCCGATCCGCTCCTCGAGCTCCGCACGGTTTCGTCGGATCTCCTCGAGTTCGGTGCCGAGGAGGTCACGGTCGCCCGATACCCGCTGGCGACCTACCCGGGCGGCCTGATGGGCGACCTCGTTGCGATCGTCGGCCCGGACTGCCTCGGCGGCCGACTCGCGAGTCGACTCGACCTCGGCACGGGCCACCGTGCGCTCTTCGCTGGCCCGTCCGGCTTCGGCCTTGGCGGCGTCGGCCCGGTCGCGGGCTTCGTCGACCACGGCAGCAGTAACCACGCCACTACCGGCGCGGACCCGCCAGCCAGTGGACGAGAACCGGTCCCCGTCCCGGGTGACTACGACCAGATCAGGCCGGGCCAGCGCCAGGTCGATGGCCTCGGACCAGCCCCGCTGGGCGCAGCACGATCCATGCAGCAGCGTGTCCAACACAGCGTCGAGCCCCGGGTAGGAACGGCCGCCGGTGCGTGGGCGCACGTGGCTACGGATCGACTCAGTGCCCTCGGGGGTGGCGGCGCCGGACAGTTCACCGCGACGGGCAGCAGAGTCAGTGAGAGCCAGTACGGCTCCGGTGGCCCCACCCTGGCGCAGTCGGGCCAGCGCCGAGCGGGCCGGCTCGCTGCCCGATACAACGACGGCAGCCAGCGATGCCCCGGCGGCTGCTTCGAACGCCTCTTCCCAACCGCTGTCCACCTCGACCAAGTCGAGCAGGGTCCCCACTACGCCATCGACCCCAGCCAACAACTCGGCTCCAGCCGCGCCTCGGGCCTCGTCGAGGGCACGCTCGAGGGCATCGGCCCGGGCGTGGGAACGGGCGTGCTCCTGCTCGGCTTGGCGGAGGGCCTCTTCGGCTACTTCGAGGCGCCGGGTGGCGGTGACCAAGGCGGCCTCGGTCTCGGCCCGAGCGGCCTGCAGTTGATGACGGCTCTGCTCGGTTTCGGCCAGGCGCTCCCCTAGCTCATGATCTTCACCTTCGAGCAGTCCGGCACGTCGTTCGACGGCACCCTGTCGGGCGATGAGCTGGTCGAGTGTGCGACGGTCGCGCTCCAAGGCGTGCTCGAGCGAGGCGAGTTGGCCCCGGGCCACGGTGACGGCTTCTTCGGCTTGCCGGAGCTCGGTCCCATCCCCACGCGACGCCAAATGAGTGTCGAGTTCGGCGGCTACGGCAGCCTCGGCCGCCATCAGTCCGTCCTGTTCAGGTGCGAGATCGGTGGCTTCTTGACCAGCACTCTCCAACTCTTCGGCCAGCCGGGCCCCTTCGGCCTCCAGGGTGGAGACCACGTCGGCATCGGCCGCCGCGTCCAAGGCCTGGGCCAGCGATCGCCGGCGTTCACGGAGCACACCGGAGAGACCTCGGGCCCGCTCCACCATGCCTTCGGTACGGCCGAGTGCGGCCGTCAGGTCGGACTCACGTTCGGCCGACAGTTCATCAGCCGTCCGCTCCGAGTCGGCATCGAGGGTTCCCAAGGCGGCCTGCAGCCGGACCTCTTTGGCTCGCTGCTCTTCTTGCAACCGGAGACCTTCGGCCCGCTGCGCATCGAGCGATCCGAGCTCGGCGCCGGCCACATGGAGGCGGAGGGCACGAAGCTCATCGGCCAACCCGGTGAAGGACTGGGCGGCTGCTGCTTGGCGCTCGAGGGGCCGAATCTGGCGCTTGACCTCACGGACCAGGTCGAACAGGCGCTCCAGGTTCTCATCCGTCGTGGCCAGCCGGCGCTCCGAGCGCTCGCGGCGCCGACGGAATTTCAGGACACCGGCCGCCTCTTCGATGACTGATCGGCGGTCCTCGGGACGAGCTTCCAAGATGGCATCGAGATGGCCCTGGCTGATGATCACGTGCTGCTGGCGTCCGACTCCGGTGTCGGACAGGAGTTCTTGGATGTCGAGGAGTCGACAGGGTGCGCCGTTGATGGAGTACTCGCTGTCGCCCGAGCGGAAGAGCGTCCGGGTGATGGTCACCTCGGCCATGTCCGCCGACAACTTCCCCGAGCTGTTGTCGATGGTCAGGGAGACCTCGGCCCGGCCCAAGGCCGGCCGGTTGGACGTCCCCATAAAGATGACGTCTTCCATCTTGGCCGAGCGCACCGTGCGGGGGCCTTGGGCGCCGAGCACCCAGGCCACGGCGTCGACCACATTCGATTTTCCGCTGCCGTTCGGACCCACGACAACCGTTACCCCCGGCTCGAATTCGAGCACGGCAGGATCAGCGAAGGACTTGAATCCTTTGAGAGAGAGGGACTTCAGGAACATCGGGCGCTCACCCTATCGGCACCCGCCGGGCCATGCAGGTGCCCTGTTCAGACCTGGCAATGCTCACACAGGAACGTCGAGCGCCCACCGGTCTTCACCCGCACGATGACCGAGCGGCACCGGCGGCAGGCCTGCCCTTCACGGTCGTAGGCCTGGTGCTGTTCCTGGTACTCACCGATCGCCCCGAACAGGTCGCGGTACTGCTCGTCGGCCAGCGACGAGCCTCGGCGCTTGACCGCCTCCGTCAGCGTCTCAACCATGGAGCGGTAGAGGCGGCGGACTTCTTGCGAGGAGAGCGAATTGGACAGCCGGTCGTAGCGCAAACCAGCGGCGAAGAGGATCTCATCGGCGTACATATTGCCGATGCCAGCCACGAACTCCTGGTCCATCAGCAGAGCCTTCAGGCTGGCCTGATGAGAGGACAGCAGCACCCAGAACTTCTCCCAGCTCATGATCTCCTCGAGCGGATCGAATCCCAGGTGAGCGAGCTCGGGCAGGGCGCGCTCGCCCTCAGCAGGCGCCGCCGACACGAACAGCTCGCCGGCCGCATTGTGATCGACCAACCGGATTTGGCCGCCCTGGGTGAAGGTGATGACCACCTGGGTGTGAGGAACCTTCGGCATCTTCACGTTCTTGACCCGGTGGAGCTGGCCACTCATACCGAGGTGGAGCACCAGGATCGCCCCGTCGTCGAGGACGATCAGGATGAAGTTGCCGGCGCGGTTGATAGCGGTAATGGCATGTCCCTCGAGCTGGGCCCGGAACTGCTTGGCGCTCGGATGGCGGCGTACCGTGCGACCGTTGCGCACCTCTACCAATTTAATCTTCCGACCGATGACCTCACCTTGGAGGTCTCGTCGTATGGTCTCTACTTCGGGAAGCTCAGGCACTATCCCCGCCTTTCTCGGCTTCCAACGATCCGCAGGCCACCTGGGCGGCCACCTGCTCGGCGTCCTTCTTTGAACGTCCGTCCCCCGTGCCGAGGCGTTCGCCAGCAACGTACACCGTGGCCAGGTACCTCCGGGCATGATCGGGCCCAGAACCTTGCACTTCGTAGTGCGGGACTCCCCTACCGAGTCGCACCGCCTCCTCTTGGAGGCGGCTCTTGTGGTCGGACTCGCCTGGCTCACCGACGGCAACGCTGATCCGGTGTGCCAATCGACGAATAACCAGGTCACGGGCACTGTTCATGCCTCCATCGATGTAGACGGCACCGATGATCGCTTCCATGGTGTCGGCCAGGATCGACTCCTTGTCCCGACCCCCGGAGGCGTCTTCACCCTTGCCCAGTCGGAGGTGCTCGGAAATTTCGAGTTCGCGGGCCAGATCGGCCAATACGCGGGCGTTCACGACTGAAGCTCGCACTTTCGACAGAACACCATCGGGCAGTTCGGGATACATGCGGAACGTGTGATCGGCCACGATCAGGCCCAATACGGCGTCCCCTAGGAACTCGAGCCGCTCGTTGGACTCGCGTGCCCCGTGCTCGGAGCACCACGACCGGTGAGCCAGTGCCTGCTCGAGCAAGGCCGGGTGGGCGAAGACGTGGCCGAGGCGATCGGCTAGGTCGAGGTCGCTAGCAGCCCAGGTGGCGTCGCCCTCAGGCGGCACCGGGTGCCTCAGGCTCCCCCGAGCTTGGCGTGCACGTAGTCGACAGCGTCACGGACGGTGCGGAGCTCCTCGAGGTCCTCGTCGTCGATCCGGAAGTCCACGGCGCGCTCGCTGAGCTCCTCTTCGATGCCTTCGACCAGTTCGATCAACGCCAGAGAGTCGGCGTCGAGGTCCTCGGCGAACGAAGACGACTCGCTGATGGTGGACGGTTCGATCTCCAAGATGTCGGCGAGCAGCTCACGGATCATCTCGAGAATCTGCTGGCGGTCGAGCGGACCCTTCTCTACGTGGGTCTCAGCGGGCACGGCGTCTCCTGTGTACGAGTGGCGACAGAGCCGTAACTCGACCCTGGACAGTGGGATGCTACCTGAGCCAAGCACGGTTCTGTGGCAATCAGGGATCGGGTCCGAAAACTCACTATCGACGTTGACGCCCCTCTACAATAGAATTTGGACAGTCAGCCCACCAGGGAAGTCCTGGGTCAGCGGGTAGGGCACCAGAGTGTTGAGAAACTGTGTGGACTCGACGCTCCTTGACGACTGAGGGGTCGCATGACAAGGCGATGGACGAACGCCGCTGGGCAATGGATACGGTGGCTGATGGGCGAGTCGAAGCTGCCCCGCCGAGGCCAGCGGGCCGCGGTCATACCCATGATCTTGGTGGTCATCTTGGCGGCGGCCGGCCTGACCGCTGGATCGCGCATCATGGCCACGGAGTCTGTACCTGCTGGCTACGGGCTAGAGGCCGATCCCCCGACACCACCTCCTGGATCGCTCGACCCGATCACGGGCGCCAACACCGACTCGTCATCCTCGGCGTCGTCCGACTCCGTCGAAACCACGACAACCCCGTCACCCATGCCTGCACCTGCCAAAGCGCCGCGAGTCCCGAGCGTACGAGTGAAGACCGCCCGAACTGCCGGTGCTGCCCGGGTCCCCAGGGTCGGCCGACATGCCAAGGGTGAGGCGTCCACCACGCCGACTACGTCGCCGACTCCGGAGCCCACCACGACCACCACGACGAGTCCCGACACCGGCGGGTGGGCCTAGCCCACCACGCGGCTCAGGAAGCTCAGGCGCCTCAGTTGGTGAGTGCAGCCGCCATGTCGTCGAGCCCACGAATCAGGGCGGCGGCACCGGCATCATCAAGGACGGAGTAAGCCGGACGGACCAAATCGTCGGTGAGCACTTCGGCGGCCTCGATGGCGGCCCGGTCGTCATCGCTGATTTCTGGCATGAAGTCGGCCGGCCAGCCGAACATGCGACCGTCGGCGGGCCGCTTGAGAAACTGTGCCGTGAGAGGGTCCACGCCGACAGCCCGCAGGGCAATCAGGTGGGCGCTCCCCCGCAACTCGCGCAGCGTAGTGATGATCTGCAGCGCCCGCCCGGGCACGTCATCCACCAAGATCTCTCCTCGGTAACCGGCATAGAGGGCCAGACCGACCGGATCGGCCGCCTCGTTGACGGCATCGGCTGCCGCCACCATGGCGTCGAGTCCGTCAATACCAGTCAGCAGGCGGCGACCCATCTCGGCGGCACAGTCCAGGTAGACCCGGGCTGCCTCACGGGGGGCGATGGCCTGCTTCCCGGCGTTCCACAAGCCGTCCACCATCTCGATGTTGAAGTAGCCAAAGGCGCTGGCCACCACCACCGGCTCCACGTCGCCGAGCACGCCGCCCCGTCCGATGGCGTACAACGTGAACCGGTCGATGCCGATGCGGGCGGCCGCCGCATCGGCCTCCGGGGAGAAGTAGTGCACCCATCCGATATCGCGGATGATGGGGCAAGCACGGGCCATGAGTTCATCGGTGGTCATTACTGCACAGTATCGGCGCCGACACCATCTGGCCCGCGGTGGAGGCCGGCTCTGGTTCCCCGCGCTCGAGGTGGGTGCCCTAGCCTCACCGCCATGCGCATCCTCATCACCGGGGCAGCCCGGGCCATTGGCGCCGCTACCGCCACCGAGCTCACCCGAGCCGGCCACGAAGTAGTAGCCACCGCCCGAGATGTCGGCCTCCTCGACCATCTTGACGTGGCCCTCCGCCTGCCCTTGGACGTGACCAACGACGCCTCGGTTGCGGCCGCGCTCGATGCCGCCGGCGACCTCGACGCCGTGGTCAACAACGCCGCTCAGAACGGCAAGGGGCCGCTCGAGAGCTTTCCGCTCGACCAGATGGAGGCCATGCTGCGGACCAACGCCCTCGGGGCCCTGCGGGTGCTGCAGCCCTTGCTGCCGTCGTGGCGCACCCGCGGCTCGGGTGTGGTGGTAAACGTGAGCTCGATCCAAGGGCGGGTGGCGACCCCGCTCGACGGCGCCTACTCGGCGTCCAAGCACGCCCTCGAGTCGCTATCCGAGACCCTCCACTACGAGCTGTCCCACTTCGGGATCCGGGTGGTCATCGTCGAGCCCGGCTACATCGACCCGGGCATGCTGGCCGGGGCCCGGACCCAGGGCGACCCGGCCTACGCCGAGCTGTGGGATCAGTGGGAGCACACCGACGTGGCCGTCACAGGACCGGCTGGACGGCCCGGCCCCGAGGTGGTGGCGGTGGCCATCCGCCAGGCCATCGAGAATCCGGACACTCCGCTACGGGTGCCGGTGGGCGAGGACGCGGCCATGGTGCTCGGAGCCCGTTCGTCGATGGACGACGCTTCCTTCGAGTCAGCCATGCGGGCCGTGCTGGGCGCTACCTGGTAGCCAAGCCGTCCGACCGTCAGTGGGCGTTTTGCAGGCTGCGGGCGGCCATCGACAGATAGTCGATGAGCTCGGTGCGATCATCAGGGGCCATGCCCATGGCATCCACGGCCGCCGTCATGTGGCGCATCCACGCCTCGGCCTCGGCCTGGCCAATGACGAACGGGGAGTGGCGCATCCGCAGCCGTGGGTGCCCGCGTACCTCGTTGTACGTCTCAGGCCCGCCCCAGTACTGGCCGAGGAAGAGGGCTAAGTGGGCCTTGCCCTCCTCCAGGTCGTCGGGATACATCGGGCGCAGCAGCGGGTCGACCGCCACGCCCACGTAGAACTGCTCGACCAGCGCGTCGAAGAACGGCTGGCCGCCCCACCGCTCGAACGGGGTCCCCTGGGACTTCCGCTTCAGTCGCACGCTACGACTGTAGGCGGTACGCGATTAACCTCTGCGACAAGCAGAACGTGTTCCACTTCGGAACCCGGTTCATCCACGGGAGGTCGCAATGTTCGAGTGGTCTGAAGAGCAGTTGATGGTCAGGGACGCCATGCGTCGGTTCATCGAGGCCGAGGTCATCCCCAACATCGATGCCGTCGAGCACGAGGGCGTGCCTCCCTACGACATCATCCGCAAGATGTACTCGACGTTCGGCATGGACCAGATGGCCCGCGACCGGTTCAAGAAGCAGCTCGAGCGCAAGGTCAGCGGCACCGAAGAGTCGGCCACCGAGCGGGCCGAGCGGGCTGGGGATGGTGGCTCGGCTGCGATGACCCTCATCCCGATCATCGAACTGTGCCGCCACTGCCCCGGCATCGTCACCTCCATGGGCGTCAGCGTCGGCCTGGCGGCCGGCACCATCATGAAGGGTGGCACGCCGGCCCAGATGGAGCGGTGGGGCCTCGATCTGCTGACCGCCGAAAAAGTCGGTGCCTGGGCCATCACCGAGCCCAACTCGGGCTCCGACGCCCTTGGCGGCATGACCACTATGGCCCGCCGCGACGGCGACGAGTACATCATCAACGGCTCGAAGACCTGGATCACCAACGGTCCCTACGCCGACACCATCGTGCTGTACTCCAAGCTCGACGACGGCTCAGACACCCCGATCCGCGATCGTCCCGTGCTCACCTTCATCCTCGACTCCGGCACCCCCGGCCTCGAGCAGTCCAAGCCGCTGCGCAAGATGGGCCTTCACTCCTCGCCCACCGGCGAGCTCTTCATGAGTGATGTGCGGGTGACCAAGGCGAACCTGCTCGGCGAGGTCGAGGTGCGCGGCAGCGCGGGGCGCGAGTCGGCCAAGTCGAACTTCATCACCGAGCGGGCGGGCGTGGCCGCCATGGCCCTCGGCGTCATCGAGGAGTGCCTGAAGCTCTCGGTCCAGTACGCCAAGGACCGGGTCCTGTGGGGAACACCGATCGGCGAGTTCCAGCTGATCCAGCTCAAGCTGGCCAAAATGGAAGTTGCCCGCCTCAACGTCGAGAACCTGGTGTTCCGCCACATCGAGACCTCGGCTGCGGGTAAGGACCTCACCTTGGCCGAGGCCTCGGCCCTGAAGCTCTACTCCGCGCAGGCCGCATCCGAAGTGGCCATGGAAGCCGTGCAGTTGATGGGCGGCAACGGCTACACCGCCGAGTACCGGGTCGAGCAGCTGGCCCGCGACGCCAAGGTCTTCCAGATCTACGCCGGCACCGATGAGATCCAGATCACCCACATCGCCAAGGACCTGCTGCGCCGGTAATCGGGTAAGCCGGTCAGGATTGGCGACCCGCCAACCCGAACCGCCAGCCTGCCTTCAGCACGTCTACTGCACGTCCGCCTACTGCACGTCCGTCTACTGCACGTCCGTCTACTGCACGTCCGTCTACTGCACGTCCGTCTACTGCACGTCCGTCTACCGCACTGAGGAGTCCCCCATGGCCTACGACATCGCCGGCGACCGGCGTCTCGACCCCCGGATCAAGGCGCTGCTGTCCTTCGTGCCCCAGATGCCATCGAGGGAGTTCGCCGATCGAGACGAAATGCTGGCCGCGGCCAACACACCCGAGGCCCTCGACGGTGTGGAGGAGTTCCGCTCCCTGATGGAAATTTGTGACACCCACGAGGCCGCCCCGGCCACCGGCCTGCGGATCCATACCGAGCATGTGGTGTCTTCCCCGGATGGCAACACCATCAACCTCCAGGTGATCCGGCCCGACAACGACGACGTGGTTCCGTGCGTGTATTACATCCACGGCGGAGGCATGACCAACCTGTCCTGCTACGACGGCATGTACCGGGGGTGGGGGAAGCTCATTGCCGCCAACGGTGTGGCCGTGGTGATGGTCGATTTCCGCAATGCCATTTCGCCGTCGTCAGTGCCCGAGGTGGCTCCCTACCCGGCAGGGCTGAACGACTGCGTGTCCGGGTTCGACTGGACGGTCGAGAACGCTGCCCACCTGGGGATCGACCCCACCCGGGTGATCATCGCCGGTGAGAGTGGCGGGGGGAACCTGACCCTGGCCAGCGGCATGTCGCTCCTGCGGGCCGGACGCATCGCCGAGGTCAAGGGGCTCTACGCCCTGTGCCCCTACATCGCCGGTGAATGGCCCCAGGAACGGCTGCCTTCTTCTACGCAGAACAACGGGATCCTGCTTGACCTGCACTCCAACGCCGGCGCTGTCGCCTATGGCATCGAGGCGTTCGAGGCCGGCGATCCGTTGGCTTGGCCGCTGTTCGCCACCGTCGAAGACGTGACCGGACTGCCACCGGTGGTCATCAACGTCAACGAGTGCGACCCATTGCGCGACGAGGGGATCGAGTTCTACCGACTCCTCCTCGAAGCCGGTGTCACCGCCCGGTGCCGCCAGCAGATGGGGACCATGCACGGTTGTGAGATCTTCACTATCGCCTGTCCCGACGTCAGCCGGGACACCGCACGCGATATCGCTGCGTTCGCTCGCGACTGACCGGGTCGGCCGATTGGTCGGCCCGCGCTCATGTGCTGACCGTTGGGGTCTGTTGGGGTCAGATAGTGCAGCCGACGGCGATCTCGAGCGCCGCGCACACCTGGCGCATTCGGTCATCGCTCAACCGCCCGACGCGTTCGATGAGGAAGCCCACCGAGACGCTTTCGACCGAGTCGAGGTTGATGGCGCAGCGCAGTGGAACGGGATCATCCCCGGGCTCGAGGACGACTTCACTGGCAAGCCCCCGGATCGTCGTCGTACAGGGGCCGATCAGCGTGCGGCGGAGCCGCGGGATCGCCTGATCCCGCGAGAGCACGACCACTGGGCGTCGTCCGGTCGAAGGGAGTTCGCACCACCACACCTCGCCCCGCTCCGGCAGGGGGGTCATGACGACGCTGAACGAAAAGACTCGAGGTCGCCCCAAGCGTCAGCTGTATCGAGTGGCTGGCGGTCATAGGCCCCGTAGGTCTGATCGATCTCCATCGTCCGATGGTTGGCCACAAGCGCAGCGAGGGCCTGATCGAGCAGCACGGAGTCGGGCTGGCTCGCCCTCAGGCCTCGGGCTCGCTCGAGCAGGCCTTCATCGACGGTGGTGCTCACTCGGACTCGTGCCATGGCCGACAGCCTACTGCGTGATGCCATATCCATGCTATATCTATGCCACACAAATGCCACACACTTCCACATGCATGCCCAGTCCCTGCTGCCACATGTATCCCGTGGGTGGTGGTGCCCATCGCTCGCACTTTCGAGGCTCGGCGCGAGCCGCTCGAAGTCAGAGCCGCTCGAAGTCAGTAGTGGCGAAGCTCCACGGTGTTTCCATCGGGGTCGAGGACGTAGAGCGAAGTGCCTACTCCGCGGGCACCAAACCGCTTTCCAGGACCAGCCACCACCTCGAAGCGACCTGAATCAGCCAGCGCCGCCAAATCCATGGCCGCCACCATCAGACACAGATGGTCGGCGTTCACGCCCGTCCGTGGCGTCTCGAGCAGGTCGATGATGGTGCCAGCATCCACTCGGACCGAAGGAAACGGAACGTCGCCCTGGCGCCACTCGTCCACCCGCACTGGCTCGAGTCCCAGGTCGCCACAGTAGAAGCGGAGCGATTGCTCGGCGTTTGCGACGTTGAGGACGACATGGTCCAGTCCGATGACCTCGACGGCTGCTTCCATAGGGGCAATCCTGATCGACGGAGATCCGGAGCGCAATCAGAACGATGGACAGCAAGGGCCGCCCAACCGGGAGCCCGGATCAGTCAGGCGTGTCGGCCGGCTCGTCGCCCGTCGGGCGCACCGAAGCGGCGATAGCGGCCACCATGCCGCCGACCGCCACGTCGTGGGCCACGGTGATGGCGTTGACCATGGCCACCGAGGTCGACGACCCGTGGCTGATGACGCACACTCCGTCCACACCGAGCAGCATGGCCCCACCGGTCGTTTCGGGGTCGAGGGCACTAGCCAGCGGCATCAGGTGCGGCAGGAGTGCGCCTGCGGCCTCTGCGGCCTCGGGGCGGCTGAAGATCTCCCCCAGCGCCGCCATGAGGAACCGGAGGGTGCCCTCCAGGGTCTTGAGCGCCACATTGCCAGTGAAGCCGTCGGTGACGATGACATCGGCCTGGTCATCAAAGAAGTCCCGACCTTCGACGTTGCCGACGAAGTCGAACTCCCCATGGCCCCCTTGAGCCAGAAGGGCGTGAGTCTCCTTGATCAGCGGAGTTCCCTTCGACTTCTCCTCGCCGATGGAAAGCAGGGCCACCCGGGGTCGGGCCACGCCGTAGCGAGCTGTGGAGTAGGCCGCCCCCATCTGAGCGAACTGGAGCAGCATGGGCACACTGGCTTCGGCGTTGGCCCCAGCATCGAGCATCACCGTGGGATACGACTTCTTGAGGTCCGGAATCGGGGTGGCGATGGCGGGCCGGATGACTCCAGGGAGTCGTCCCATACGCAGCAGGGCCGAGGCCATGGTGGCCCCGGTGTTGCCCGCTGACACCATGGCCATGGCTCGGCCGTCGCGCACCGCTTCGGCTGCGCGCACCAGCGAGGAGTCCTTTTTCCGTCGGACGCCGTGGCCGGGGTCGTCGTCCATGCCGATGACCTCGCTGCATTCGATCAGCGGCAGATCACCGGTATCGCCCATACCCCCAGGCAGTCCGACCAGGACCACGCCGATGGCGCCAGCCTCGGCAACCGTCCGCGCGCCCCTAACGATCTCACCAGGTGCCTTGTCGCCGCCCATCGCATCGACCGCCACCGGCAATGCAGCGAACGCTTCACCAGTCGGTCGGGGTGCGCCTCGCGCCACTAGTCGACTTCGATGGCCTGACGGCCTTTGTACCAACCGCAGTTGGGACACACGATGTGGGGCTGCTTGGCGGTGGTGCACTGTGGGCACACCGAGCGCGCCGGAACCTTCAGCACCCAGTTGGATGCCCGACGGCTGCGGCTCTTCGCCTTGGAGGTCTTCTTCTTGGGAACGGCCATAAGAAGTGCATCCTAGGTCAAGTCTGCAGGTCCTCGTCACGGAGGGCGTCGAGCCCAGCCCAACGGGGGTCCGTGGCCGGTGCGCACTCGCACGGTTCGGTGTTCCGGTTGGCCCCACACGTCGGACATAAGCCCAAGCAGTCGTCGGTGCACAGTGGGGCCAGCGGCAGCTCCAAGAGCACGGCATCGCGGGCCAGCGGCTCCAGATCGAGCTCGTCACCGATCAGCGGGTAGGCCTCCTCGTCCCGGTCGGCTCCGCCGACTGGCGCATAGCGCTCACGTACTTCGGCGGCCACGATTCCGTGCACCGGACCGCCACAGCGGCGGCACTCCCCCGACCAGGTGGCACTCACCACGCCGGTGGCGGTGATGCCGCCCGGATACGACGAGAGTGTCAGGTCGAGGACCACCGGCTCATCGTCGGGGACGACGACCGATACCGCCCCAAGTCCGGGGATCAGTCCCTCGCGGTGCTCCACCTTGGTGGTGCCAGCCTGCTTACGCAATGCCGCCACCTGGACGTTGAATGGCCGACGGTTCCTCGGCAGCCAACCGGCGGGTTCGCCTCGGGGTGCACCGTCAGTTGCAGGATCTGCCACGACAGACCTCAGACCAGATCCTGGTCGAAGAAGCCCTCCGACTCGTCCTCAGAGCCGTAGGCCACTTCGCCAGCCAGCGAAGTGTCTCCCTGGTCGCCGATCTCCACAGCGGGGATCGGGTTGACCTGGAGCTTCTCCCGACCGGCCTGCACGGTCTTCATGGTCCGGTCCAGCACGATCTCGAAGCTGGCCAGCTTCTTGTCGGCGTAGTCCTCGGCCTCGAAGCGCAGCCGACGGGCTTCCTCATTGGCATCGTCGAGAATCCGCTGGGCGACATGGTTGGCTTGGCGCACCACTTCGGTGCGCTGGACCATGCGCTCGGTCTGCACGCGTGCTTCTTCCATGATCCCGGCCGCCTTGCGTTCCGTCTCGACCAGGAAGTCCGCCCGCTCCTTCAACAGCCATCGGGCCTGCTTGATTTCCTCGGGGATCCGCTCCAGGGCTCCCTCGAGGAGTTCGACCAACTCCTCGCGCTCGACCCGGACCGACGAAGACAGCGGCATGGGTTTGGCAGTGAGGACCATGTCCATCGCGCTGCGGATGTAGGCCTCGGCATCGGCCTGCTCCACCTCGGCCAGCTCGTCGTCCATGTCGTCAAAGATGTCACTCATCAGCGAACTTCTCCTGGAGTCGCAGTGCGACCAACTTAGGCACGAAGGCGGTGACATCTCCACCAAACCGGGCCACCTCGCGCAGTAGCCGCGAGGCGATAAAGGAGTGGGCCGAACTGGTCGGAATGAACAGGGTCTCCACTCCAGACAGCTGCTTGTTCATCTGCGCCATCTGCAACTCGTTCTCGAAGTCGGAGACCGCCCGTAGGCCCTTGACGATGGCGCTGGCCCCGACCTCGTGGGCCACATTCACCACCAGCGTCGTCATCGACACGATGCGCACGTTAGCTAAGTGGGTGAGGGTCTCCTCGAGCATGTCGCGGCGTTCGTCGTCGTCGAACAGGGCCTCGCTCTTCTGCGGGTTGCGCAGCGCGGCCACGACCACCTCGTCGAACAGACGAGCCGCCCGTTCGATGACCTCGAGATGTCCGTTGTGAACGGGGTCGAACGACCCCGGGATGAGCGCAATCCTCACGATACGCCTTTCTCGGTGGCCCGTTCCGGACGGGCGACCGTCACGATGGTACCCCCATAGCGCTTGGATTTGAGTACTTCCCAACCACCAGGAGCAACGACCGGTGTGCTGGATTCCAACACGACCAGATCAGCCGGCAGCCGCGCCACCAGCGTGTCCCACCCGGCATAGTCGTAGGGAGGGTCGCACAGCACCAGGTCGAAGCGCGAAGCGGTCTGAGTCACCCACCCATCCACGTCGGCGCGAATGATGGCGGCATCCCCCCCGGTCTCGGCGTCACCGAGGCCAACGGCGGAAAGATTGGCCCGGATCCCCTCGACGGACTTGGCGTCCCGCTCGACGAAGGTGACCGAGGTCGCCCCCCGTGACAGGGCCTCGATGCCCATGGCGCCCGTGCCGGCGAACAGGTCGGCGACCAGGAGTCCGTCCACCCCACCCAGGGAGAACAACATGTCGAAGATCGCTTCGCGGACCCGGTCCGATGTGGGCCTGACGTTGGCGCCCACCGGGGCGGTCAGACGTCGGCCGCCATGCTCTCCCCCGATCACGCGCATCGCCACACCCTACCGGTGCCGTCTGCGACGGCCGTACCCGAGGTCACCTGGGCTGACGAAGGGTCCCCTGGGCCTAGGGGGACCAGAACTGCCCGGGACCCCTCAACTCTTGAACAGGAACTCAGCCTCGTCTTCATCAATAAATAGGCGCAGCTCTTCGATCAGGAGTCGGTGATCGGTCAGGTGGGGATCGGCAGCCACTAGGTCCACGGCCAGTCCGCGGGCATCGACCACCAGGTCCCGGTCGGACAGCAGCTTGGCCAACTTCAGGTCGGACCGACCCTTTTGGCGGGCACCGAGGATCGTGCCCTCCCCCCGCAGTTCCAGATCGACATCGGCCAGTACGAAGCCGTCAGTGCTCTCCTCCATTGCCGTAAGACGAGCGGCAGGTTCTGGAGCCTCGGACTCGGACAACAAGAAGCACCAGGCCGGATCGCCGCCTCGGCCCACCCGGCCGCGGAGCTGGTGAAGCTGGGCGATGCCGAACCGATCGGCATCTTCGATGACCATCACCGAGGCCTCAGGCACATCGACGCCCACTTCGATGACCGTGGTGGCCACCAGCACATCGAGCTCACCGGCCCGGAAGGCCTCCATGGCCTGCTCCTTTTCGGCCGGGCGCATCTGGCCGTGCAGCAGGCCGACCCGGAGTCCCTCGAGCTCTTCGGCCCCTAGCCGCTCGGCCTCTTCGGTGGCCGAAGCAGCCTCGATCTTCTCCGACTCCTCCACCAGAGGACACACCACGAAAGCGCGGTGGCCGGACGCCACCTGCTCGCGTACCCGAGCCCATGCGTGTTGGGCCTCGAGCGGAGTGCGGGCCCAGGTGGTGGTCACCGGCTGGCGGCCAGGTGGCAACTCGTCGATGACTGTCATGTCCAGGTCGCCGAAGACCACCATGGCGGCGGTGCGCGGGATGGGCGTGGCCGTCATCACCAACAGGTCGGGGTCACTGCCGGTGCCGTCGTCGCCCCGTCCCTTGTCGCGCAATGCGGCCCTTTGCTCGACGCCGAACCGGTGCTGCTCATCGATCACCACTACACCCAGCGAGTCGAAGGTCACCCGGTCAGTGAGGAGGGCATGGGTGCCCACCAGCAGATCGACCGTGCCGTCGGCCAGACCAGTGTGGATTGCGGTGCGGTCAGCGGCACCGGTTCGGCTGGTGAGCAGCGCCACCGACACTGGACGCCGGCCTTCCAGCGTAGATGCATCGGCGACCTCCAGGCCCTCGACCAGGCGCTTCACCTCGGTCATGTGCTGCTCGGCCAGCACCTCGGTGGGAGCCATCAACGCACCTTGGTGGCCGCCCTCCACCCCGATCAGCATGGCGGCCACGGCCACCACTGTCTTGCCCGATCCCACATCGCCTTGGAGCAGGCGGTGCATGGGCAGGGGGCCACCCAGATCGGACACCAGATCGGCCACGGCGCGGCCCTGGGCGCCAGTGAGAGGAAACGGAAGACGTCCGATGAACTGATCGACCAACGTGGCGCCCCCATCGGCCCTAGTAGTGGTGTGTCGGATCCCGCGGGCGTCTTCGTGCAACCGCTGGCGGCGAAGCACCAAGGCCAACTGGAGGCGGAGGAGTTCGTCGAAGGCCAGCCGGCGCCGAGCCGGCTCTACCTCCGCCATCGACTCTGGGCGGTGGATGCCGCCAAAGGCTGCGGTCCGGTCGAGCACCCGGTACTGGGAGCGAACGTCGACATCGAGCGGGTCGGCGAAGTTGCCGGCTCGGTCGAGGGCCTCGTGGACCAGGCGGCCGATCCGGGCCGAGGTCAGGGCAGCCTTTTCGGTCAGCGGATAGACCGGATAGATGCGGCCGGCCTCCGGCATGCCGTCTTGGCCGTTGTCCCCGGTGATTTCCTCGTCGGCTCCGCGCAGTACTTCGACGGTGGGGCTCACCATCTGAGGCGCATCCCGGAACGAGGTGACCGCTCCGAAGAAGAGTGCGAGGGTTCCCACCCGCAGCTGCTTGGCTCGCCATGTCTGGTTGAAGAACACGACCTTCATGCGGCCGCCCCGATCGGCAATCTCGACCTCGACCCGGGCCGGCGGCCGGCGGCCGCCGCCGCCCCGAGGCGGCGGAGCGGTGACTCGGGTGACCGACGCCAAGACCGAGGCCTTCTCCCCCACCTTCAGCTCGCCGATGGTGACCATCCGCGAGCCGTCGATATAGCGGCGGGGGTAGTGAGTGACGAGGTCGAACACCGTGGTGATCCCGAGCTCACCGAGGTCGGCGGCCACGGCATCGCCGACTCCGCGCAGCACGGTGACCGGTAGCTCGGCCAGCTGGCCGAGGCGACGGCCGCCCATTCCACTGGTCCCAACGGCCCCGTCCGACCCGTCGGACCCGGGCGGCGTAGTGACCCCGGTCATCGGGTGCGGGGCGCCCGGGTGATGGTCACTCGATCGAGAACAGGTACGGGTACAGGGGCTGGCCGCCGTGATGGACCTCGGTCTCCACGACTGGGCGGGTCTCCTTCAGCCACTCGGTGATCCGACGGGTTTCGGCCGCAGACGAGCCTTCCCCTTCGATAATGGTGACCAGATCGTGGGCGTCGGTGACCAGCAGGTCGAGCAGCGCGCACGAGGCTGACGCCAGCGACTCGCCCACCACCTCGATACCGTCGCGGGACAGGCCGAGCCAGTCGCCGGCTCGCACCGGACCAGCATCGGTCTCCGAGTCGCGCACGGCCCGTGTCACCTCGCCGGGGACCACCTTGCGAGCCGTGGCCTCCATGGCGCTGGCGTTGGCCTCGCCACTGGCTTCGGGGTCGTAGGCCAGTAGTGCGGCGAACCCTTCGGCGATGGTCTCCGTCGGGACCACCCACACGCGCTTGGTGCTGAGCTCGTCGACCCGGTTGGCTACCGGTCGGATGTTGCCGTTGTTGGGCAGCACGATCACTTCGTCGGATGCGAGCTCGTCGACAGCTTCCACCAACTCCGCGATCGACGGGTTCATCGACTGCCCGCCGGCGATCAGGCGCTGCACACCGAGGGAACGGAAGATCCGGCCGATGCCGTCCCCACTAGCCACAGCCACCACGGCCGTCACCGGAGTCGGGCCGATCGGTGCCTCGGTCGGTCCCGACTCGAGGTCGCCGGCACCCTCGCGGACCCAGCGCTCCTCTTCGACCTCTTCGAGTAGGTCGGTGACGCGGATCGACCGGGGCCGGCCGGCGTCCAGACTGGCTTCGATGGCCGGTCCGACCTCATCGGTGTGGATGTGGCAGTTCCACAGACCGTCGCCACCCACCACCACGATGGAGTCACCCAGGCCGGCCCAGACCTCCTTGAATGCAGGGATGGTCTCGTCGGCCGCCTCGAGCAAGTACATGACTTCGTAGCGCAGTCCGGCCAGAGCCTCGTCGGCATCGCTGGCCCGACGATGGGGCGTGCCATCACCTGCGCCCAAGCCCACACCGACTTCGGGCAGCTCGGGAGGCGTGGGCATCGCCCGCCCGTCCAGGACCGTGAGCAGCGCGTCGAACAGCAGGACATAGCCGGTTCCTCCGGCATCGACCACCCCGGCTTGGGCCAGCACCGGCAACAAGGTGGGGGTGAGCTCGAGCGTCTCGAACGCTCCGGCTCGGGCCGCCTCGGCCACCTCGACCAAGGAGGCCCCGGCATCAGCGGCGGAGCGCGCCGCTTCGGCTGCGCCTCGCGCCACAGTCAAGATGGTCCCTTCTACCGGCCGCATGACCGCCTCGCGCGCTAACTCGTCAGCCGTGACCAATGCCGCAGCCAGCTCCATCGGGCCCGGTCGGCCGTCGGGAGCATTGAGTCCGTCGGACAGCCCACGCAGCAGCTGCGACAAGATCACCCCGGAGTTCCCCCGAGCTCCCATGAGCGAACCGTGGGCGATGGCCTTGCAGGTCGTGGGCAGGTCCGGGTTGACCAGGCCGTCGAGCTCGGATGCCACCGACTCCAGCGTCAGGGCCATGTTCGTGCCTGTGTCGCCGTCAGGGACGGGGTAGACATTGAGCCGGTTGATGAGCTGCTGATGGCTTCTGAGGCCGTCGCGGAACGTGCCGATCACTCGGCAAAGTTCTGTTGCATCCAGTGCGTCGAGGGCGACCATGGGCAGGATGCTAACCTCTTGCACTTACCCAGAGGTTCTTAGAGGAAGTCGGAGTGTCATGGCAGCGGTGTGTGAGGTCTGCGGCAAAAAGCCGGGGTTCGGAATGAATGTCAGTCACTCCCACCGGAGGACGAAGCGTCGCTGGAATCCGAACATCCAGAAGGTCCGGGCCATCGTCGATGGCGCCCCCAAGCGCGTCAACGCCTGCACCGGTTGCATCCGGGCCGGCAAGATCACCAAGCGTCCCATCCGCAACTACCCGGGCTGAGTCACTGGGGTGCTAAGTCACTGGGGCGCAGAGTCACTGGGGCGCTGCGAGTTGGCTCGCTTTGCCTGCGAACTCGCCACCCCGGAACTCCCTACGAACTCCGTCAGAACTCCGTCAGAACTGATGGCGCCAACCCCCCTCGGGTAGCGGCCCGCCATCGAGCGAGTAGACACCGCCCTCCCCCGTGCACCGGCCGATGGCCATGGGTGCACGCAGGCCGGCTGCCCGAAACGCCTCGACCAGCCCGTCAGGGTCGGGCGTAGTCAGGACTAGTTCGTACTCCTCGCCCCCGGCCAGCGCCTCGTGGCGGGTGGCACCGGCAACCACCACCGAGTCCCCCACTGCGAGGTCGAGCCCGACTCCCGAGGCCTTGGCCACGTGCACCAGGTCGGCCAGGAGTCCGTCCGAGATGTCGATGCATGCGGTAGCACCAGCCCGTCGGGCCACCGAGCCCTCGACCATCCGGGCCACCGGACGCCGGTAGGCCGCAGCCAGCTCGGACGGGAGCACTCCAGAATCTCCCGGATCTCCCGGGTCTCCCGGATCTCCCGGATCTCCGCCACGTAGTAACCGCAACCCGGCCGAAGATCCCCCGAGTGGTCCGGTCACGAACAGATGGTCTCCCGCTCGGGCGCCATCACGACGCAGCAAGGCGTGCCCGTCATCAGGCACCGAGCCGACCGCGGTCACCGAGACGACCAGCACCGGTGACGTGGAAAGGTCGCCCCCGACCACCGCACAGCCCATGCAGGCTGCAGCCTCTGCCACGCCAGCCCCCAGTCGCTCGACGGCGAACCCAACCGGGGCCGCCACCGACAGAAGGGCGAACGACACGTCGGCACCCATGGCGCCCAGGTCGGAGACCGTCACCATCAGCGCCTTCCACCCGATGTCCTCGGGGGTGCAGAGCGCGGCATCGACGTGGACCCCATCGACCACTAAGTCGGTAGCGAGCACCACCCGGCCAGGGTGGGGCAGGGTCACAGCGGCGGCGTCGTCGCCGATCCAAAGATCACCGGGGCGAATCGAGGGGCCTCGGGCCGATTCGAAGCCCTCCCGGAGGCGTTCGATCAGGGCGAACTCGTCAGCGCGTCCGCCCGGTTCTGGCGATTCCTCCGAATTGGGTGTTTGCACCTGACTTGCCTAGCATTGTCCTCAGTCCAATCCCACTACTATTAGCGAGCCGTACCGAGAGCTACCACGATGCACCACTGCAGCGTGGACGACGACCCGATGGGTCGCCGGTCAACCGAGGAGGAACAACACACCCCATGCCCCCCACCGAGCACAAGAAGTTGATCGCATGGGTCGACGAGGTCGCCGCCCTCACGCAGCCCGCCGAAGTGGTCTGGTGTGACGGATCCGCCGAGGAGTACGACCGGCTGTGTCAGCTCTTGGTCGACAACGGCACGTTCACCAAGTTGTCCGAGGCCAAGCGCCCCAACAGCTACTGGGCTCACTCCGACCCGGGTGATGTTGCCCGGGTCGAGGACAGGACGTACATCTGTTCGACGGACGAGGCTGATGCCGGCCCGACCAACAACTGGCGCGATCCGTCCGAGATGCGCGGTGTGCTGACTGGTCTGTTCGAGGGATCCATGAAGGGTCGGACCATGTACGTGGTCCCCTTCTCCATGGGTCCGCTCGGCTCGTCCATCGCTCACATCGGCGTGGAGATCACCGACTCGGCCTACGTGGCCGTGTCGATGCGGATCATGACCCGTATGGGCCGTGGCGCACTCGAGGTGCTCGGCACCGACGGCGAGTTCGTCCCGTGCCTGCACTCGGTGGGCGCCCCCCTGGACGCCGGCGAGTCCGACGTGCCATGGCCGTGCGACGCTGACAACAAGTACATCGTGCACTTCCCCGAGACTCGGGAGATCTGGTCGTACGGCTCGGGATACGGCGGCAATGCCCTCCTGGGCAAGAAGTGCTTCGCCCTACGCATCGCATCGGTGATGGCCCGGGACGACAACTGGCTGGCCGAGCACATGCTCATCTTGAAGCTGACCTCGCCCGCCGGTGAGACCCGCTACGTCACCGGCGCCTTCCCGTCGGCCTGCGGCAAGACCAACCTGGCCATGCTCATCCCGTCCCTACCCGGCTGGAAGGTCGAGACGGTGGGCGACGACATCTGCTGGATGAAGTTCGGCCCAGACGGCCGTCTGTACGCCATCAATCCCGAGGCCGGCTTCTTCGGGGTGGCTCCTGGCACCAACGACCACACCAACCCGAACGCCATGCTGACCATGGACGCCAACTCGATCTTCACCAACACCGCCCTCACTGATGACGGCGACGTGTGGTGGGAGTCGATGTCGGAGGAGGCACCGGCCCACCTGACGTCGTGGAAAGGCGAGGACTGGACCCCCGAGTCCGGCACCCCGGCGGCCCACCCCAACGCTCGGTTCACCGTGCCGGCGTCCCAGGACCCGGCCATCGCCTCGGAATGGGAAGACCCGGCCGGTGTGCCGATCGACGCCATCTTGTTCGGTGGCCGCCGGGCTTCGGTGGTGCCGTTGGTGTTTCAGTCCCGAGACTGGCAGCACGGCGTGTTCCTGGGCTCCATCATGGCCTCTGAGACGACGGCGGCTGCCGCCGGTGCCGTCGGCAACCTGCGCCGTGACCCGTTCGCCATGCTGCCCTTCTGCGGATACAACATGGCTGACTACTTCGCCCACTGGTTGGAGATCGGTTCCGGAGCAGACCAGGACAAGCTTCCGAAGATCTTCTACGTCAACTGGTTCCGCAAGGACGACGAAGGCAAATGGCTGTGGCCGGGATACGGCGACAACTCCCGTGTCCTCGAGTGGGTGTTCAACCGGGTGAGCGGCAACGGCGACGCCACCGAGACCCCCATTGGGTACATCCCCACCAAGGGTGCCATCAACATCGATGGCCTCGGCGTGTCGGATGCCGACATGGAGACCCTGCTCAGCGTCAACGCCGACGAGTGGCGGGCCGAAGTGCCCTCCATCCGCGAGCACTTCGCTACCTTCGGCGACAAGCTCCCGGCTGCTCTCAACGCCGAGGTCGACAAGTTGGAGCAGCAGCTCGGCTGAGTCGGCTGGGTTTCCCCAGGGGAGCCCCTGCAGTCAGTAAAAGTCTTTCGTGCGAAGGGGTCCCGGTGGGGCCCCTTCGACGCGTCTCGCACTGTCAAGGTCTGGCCCCGTGGTGGCGCAAGGGCGAGTCCTCGGGTAGCGCAAGCGACACATCCCCGGCGTCAGGAATCCTCGGCGTCAGGAATCCTCGGCGTTCCTTGCCCGCAACGCCGCTCCCCGCTCAGCCAGTGACGCGAATTCATCAGATTCAGTGATCTCGGCCACTGCGCTCTTTCGCCTGACAAGGTCTATCTCTACTTTGAGTCTCGACACTTCGGCGCGTGCCACAGCAAGCGATTCCCGTTGCTCGGCAATTAGCGCCTGAGAGCGCTTCATGGCCTGTTCCGCTTCCCAGCGTTCAGTCACGTCGGTGATGGCGCCCTGCCAGTGCGTCACCGCTCCGGTTTCGTCTCGAATCGCCGATGTGCGATCCAGAACGTGGTGCACGCTGCCGTCTGCAGCGATCAACCGGTACTCGCTCTCGAGCACATCCTGCCCCTGTCCCACCATCAACTCGACCCCTTCGAGTACCTGAGCACGATCTTCCTGGTGGATGAAGTCGGGGAACCGGAAGCGACCCTCTTTGCAGTCCTCGACTGTGAAGCCGAACCGGATGACATTTGCCGAGGTGTAGACCCGCGGCGCACCGTCAACGGCCAGCGCCAGATACATGATCGTCGAACTCTCCTCGACGATGACGTTCAGATAGCCCAGCTCGGCCTCCACCCGCCTCATGTCGGTGATGTTCGTGCTGACGCTGCTGACCCCGATCACGGATCCTGCGGCATCAACGATCGGAGTCTTGATAGTCCGGTAGACAAGTTCCCCACCTCCGGTTCTGTCGTTCTTGCGATCTTCTCGCTCGATGGTCTGGGCGGTGTCCATCACTCGCGCATCGACAGCGGTTCGTTCATCGGATGCAGTACCGGGCAGAATCGCACCGTCGCCTCGGCCGATGATTTCCTCGAGGGGAACTCCGAGATGGTCCGTGTACCCCCGGCTGGCAAAAACGTACAGCCCTTGGCGATCCTTCAGATAGATGAAGGATCCAAGAGCCTCGAGGGCGGCACGCTGACCCAGCTCTTTGATCAATGCGTGAGTAGGAGGGATCATGGAATCCACCTTTGGGGAGGAACGGGCTAGGGCAACGGCTCTTCAGAAATCAGCGGATTCCCAGATCACCCAGATGTAGCGGACACGACAGGCTGCACCGAAGCAGACCCTATGTCACCTTGTTTGCAGACGCAGGAAGCGACGAGGAGCACCGCGACTCGCCCCGTCCTTCGAGCTCATGGGAGGCACCCGCCACAGCCACTCCACCCGCTACTGCGCGAATTGATCACCTACCTCCGGATCCAGCATGCGCTCGCCGCGGTCACCGGGGCCCACCAGGCCCTGACTCACACGGCCTCAGGCGGGGCCAGGAGCCCCGGACCGTCCCGAGGCGCCATGCAGGGCGCTCATGTACGACAGGGCCCCGACCATGGCCACAATGGCCAGGACCAGGTTGCCGGCCGGGATCGACAGCGACAGCACCACACCCACCAGCGACCCGAGTACCCACACCAACTGCAGCCTCGTTTCGAACCGAGCAAAGGCCCGTCCCTGGTCCGACTCTCGGACGTGGCGCTGCACCAGGGCATCGAACGATGGTTTGGCTACTGCGCCAGCAGCCCCCACGGCCATGGCCACCAACGCCTGGAGTGCCTGGCTGTGGACCAGCCAGCCCAACAGTCCAGCTGCCGATACCAGCCACAGGGCAGCCGTCAGCATCTGCTGCTCGGTCAGCACCCGACGGAGCCGGCCGACCAAGAGCACCCCGATGACCGCCCCGATGGTCAGCGCGCCCACCAGCAGCCCGAACCACCAGGTGGCCGCGCCCTGGCGTCGGAGCCCGAAGGCGAATAGGAACGTGAGGAAGCCCAGCAGGCCCTTGAGTACCGACATGGGCGTAAGGGCCAGGATCACCTGGGTGCCGGCGATGGGCCGATAGATGGCGATGTCGCGCTCCTCGTCGAGTTGCCACTCGTCGGCGTCCGACACGGGCGCCAAAGCCATCGACGGCGCTGCCATGCCCGGTACCGAACCGGGTGCGGACCCCCTGCGGCGGCGTGCCTCTCTCGACGGTCGGGGGACAGGGAGCCGTGAGCCGGCCACCACGGCGGCCGAAAATACGGCGGCACACGACCACAGCACGGCCGGGGCCCCGGCCAGCTTCAGGATGATCACGGCAGGGGATGGCGAAGGCGAACCCCGACAGCGAGGCCAGCAGGCCCAGGCGGGCGTTGAGGGTGGCCAGGTCCGGCTCCACCTCGTCCTCGCCCGTAACTGGGTCGTTCACGTGGACCGTCGGCGGCATGCCGTAGGGAGGGGTGTCGTAGGGAGGGGTCTCGTAG